>Ga0222718_10001999_pt1 | contig 18792 bp, 22 predicted proteins | sample C33_27DmetaG_FD_165045 | JGI IMG/M metagenome (GOLD analysis project Ga0222718, IMG submission 165045) | Estuarine water microbial communities from San Francisco Bay, California, United States - C33_27D | ecosystem: Environmental > Aquatic > Marine > Unclassified | place: USA: California... | reverse complement strand
CTTTGTATCTTCATTTCATATACCATCTGTGGTGCACCTTCTGTTTGTAAAGATGAAAATTGATGTCTGTAAATTCCATTGTAACACGCCCAAAAAGTATCTAAAAATTTATCTTGTACTCCAGGAACTCCAACAATGCTCAGCAAGTTATCGCCTTGCGAATACAATCTTGATGTGTTAAAATTTTGTGTGTCTTTTAAATGTCTGGGTGCTCCTGATATTTCTTGAATTGATCTACCAAATCCCATCTTGGTCATTTCATCAAAGTATTTGATTGCATGATCACACCATTCTTTTGTGAATGCTTTTTTGAATACACCTATAAAGTCTTTTATTTCGACTTCCATTTCTGGATTAAATGGCGGTTCGTTTCCATCTTGCCATTGTTTAAGATTAACTGTTTTGTTTTGAATTTCTTTTGACATACAATTAATTATACAAACTGTGACAATATCATTCACACAATTGGCTATTAGAGTGCCCTAATAAACACCTGTTAAACAGTCATACACGTCATTATACGGGCCATTGTCTATTGAGGCATATACGTGTCTACCCGTACCAAAACCATACCTGTAACACATAAATTCAGCAGTCTATAAATATTTTCATACATGGACTTCAACATATATCATAGGTACATACAACTACCATTTACAATGCCCAAACCCAGATGTTTTGACAAAGCATTGGAAAATGATTTTATTTCATATGTGAATATTTCTGAACTGCCAGACGAATTGTTCAAATGGCTTGCTCAATACAACTTGAAAATATCAAATGTGATTGAAGGGTTTTATACCAAACCCAACGGCGGAGCAATACCAATTCATAATGATACGGTGATACCTCCTGGACAACAAGATGCCTGTAAACTTAATTTTACCTGGGGTCCTGAAACCAGCACAACCAAGTGGTACAAACTTAAATCAGATAAAGAGTATATTGAAATTAATCATGATGAAACACAAATCAACAAAAGTTTTCAAGAAGCAGGAATAGAACCAGACATTGAATGTTACAAGTGTTACAGTGCAGATGAAAATGATGTAGATTTAATTCATCAAGCAGTGATCAACAAACCCAGTTTGATGAATGTAGGTCAACTACACAATACCTACAATCCAGATCCTACACAAGATAGATGGACACTGTCATTGACTTTGTTAAAATTACCAGGAGACCATTTAAGTTTTGAAGAAGCATTAGTAAAATTTAAAGACAGTATAGAGCATGAATAAAATTTTTACACTGCGTTGTCCAAAAGAAGACAACAAACAATATTTTAGTTTTAAAAAACATCAATACAAAAACAATTTAACTGTAATGATCAATGATGCAGTTGTGTTTGAAAATATCGACGATGCTGAAGAAAATTTACCGTTGCTGATGACAGATCAAATACTGTTTGATTCTGACAGTGTAAACGTTGTCAATTTAATTTATGATATTTCATTTGGTGATATAAAAGAAAAAACAGAAGTAGACTTTGTGTTTGACAGCAATAGTTCTATATGTACTACAACGTTTAATAGGAAGAATTTTGTGGAAGGCAGTGAAAAATTAACTGACAATTATGACGTAACACTCACAGTGAACGATCAAACGCACAAACTGTATAAAACATTCCATCAAGGAGAAACCAAAAAAGTTTCAGTTCAAAATTTTGTGGATATGGATTTGCCTATAACAGTTGCATTAGAATCTAAAAAACAATTTACAGATTCAGTAGACGTCACATACGATCAATTGATATTTGAAATTCAATAATTAAGTATATGAAATCATTAAAAGGACTCATACCAGGTGTACAAAGATTAACCAATGTAGCAAAACCACATTGGCAATATGGTTATATTGATGACGGAAAGAAAATTATAGATCCGTTGTTGCACTATGGTTGTTTCACTTTGGGATTTGATAGACATGATATATTGGACTATGTGTATGATAATATCAAAGTAAAACCAGAAATAGCAGAAAGCATAATTGAAAAAGAAAATCTTTACTTGAATGAGCCCAGTTACGAACTGTCTGATAGACTGTTTCTTATGACAGGTTACAAAAGTATATTTGCATTGAGTGGATCAGATGCCAACGAAGGTGCTATAAAACTTGCCAGTGCATATCAAAAACTATTAGGACAACACAAACGCACAAAGATTGTGTGCTTTGAAAACAGTTATCATGGATCTACATTTTTAAATTACAACATGGGAGACAGTTTGTTTAACGATCCTTTCTACACACTAAAGCCATATGATCAAGTGACGAGATTGAAAAGAGATTTTGATATCAATGCAGTAGATTGGCAAGATGTTATGTGTGTCATGGTGGAAACTTGTTCTTATGGACAACAGTTAAGACCCAACACAGAAGAATTTTGGGACAAAATAAAACAGATTCAACAACAAGGTGTAATTGTGATTGTGGATGATATTTTTATTGGCGGAGGAAAGACTGGCAGTTTTGCAGGTTGGAAACAAACTCCTATTGAGCCAGACATATTCACTATGGGCAAAGCCATCACAGCAGGATTTTTCCCTCTCAGTATTACTATGTACAACAAAAAAATTGATGATGTATTGCCTGAAGAGTTTGATTGGGAACACGGCTTCACATACAATTACAGTTTGCCGGGTGTGTTAAGTTGCATTAAATATATTGATATCCTGCACGAGGAACAATTGATGTCACAGCATCACAGCATTGTGGCAACAGCAAAGTCAATATTTGAAGAAGCAGGCTACAACATAGTGGGACAGTTTGGCACACTGTTTGATTTGATGAGAGGCGATGATCACAAATTTTTTATTGTGCCCATCAATGCCACATATGAATATTTTGAAGTGTTAAGGAAACAGATACAATGATTATTAAAGATAATTTTTTAACGCCGGAGCAGTTGATCAAAATCAATCAGATGATTGATGCAGATATCACACAGCACAATGGACGTTTTGAAAGATACGACGATGAAGTGGATCATCACGAAACAGACGATTGTAATCTGTTCTATCTCAACAAAGAAATAAAAGATTTCTTTTTTGGCTTGTTGGTGGAAAAGGGTTACTTCACCAAAGAATTACTCACAGGACACGACCAGACACTGCGATATCATGAAATGAAATATCCTTATGTGAGCACCTGGCACAAAGATAGATTTCTTGATTGGGAAAAAGAAGAAATAGATTTTATGGGAGTAACATTTTTCCTAAATGAAACATGGAACTTTAAGGATGGCGGATTGTTTTTGTTCAAACAGGACAATGCAGACAAGGGAGAATATGTGGAACCTCTCTGCAACAGGATCATAATCAACAATGAAGACCTGTATCATGCTGTGACTAAAATTGTTACGCCCGATGTGAAAAGACGTAGCCTACAAAGTTTCATGCACGTAAAATATCTAAACATATGATTTACACAGAATACGATCCGTTGGAGACTGTGATAGTGGGAGACACATATGATCCTGATCAAGCAAGTCAACTGTTGACACATCACAACAACCCCACACAGTTCAATAAAATTTTAGAAGAAACCAAGCAGGACCTGGATCAGTTGGCTGACTTTCTCAAGCAGGGCAACATTGAAGTGATGCGACCAGATGTACACCAGTATTATGATCCTATCTCCATGCCAGAATTTGATGTGCAGTTTCCCATTGCACCCATAGTGCCTAGAGATGCCATGTTGGTGATGGGCAACACTGTGATACAAACCTACACCAGTTACACAGATAGATACTTTGACTCCATCAGTTATTACAAAATATTTGAACAGTTGTTTCAGCAAGGTTATCGTTGGATCAGCCAACCAGCACCCATGTTGATGAACTTGAACAACCGAGATGATTGGTTTGTGAACGACAAAACCTACAAAGAAAAATTGATGGACAGAGTGTTGTGGCACACTGCCACCATGTACAAAGCAGGCGATGCCATCATTGTTAATCACGAAGGACCAGGTTCAGCCTCAGGTTTAGAATGGTGCAAACGTGAACTGAATCAGTATAAATTTCATCACAATGCCGGCACAAAATTTAATGGCTTTGGCCACATTGACCATGGCTTCATCATGATAGATGATGACACAGTGATACACGCAGGCAAAGAATGGGTGCCCGAATGCTTACACAACAAACAGTTGATTGATGTGAGTGACTGTTTGCCTGAACTAAAAATGGACAGATATGTACAAGATTATGCAGAAGCACAAAACAAAATGGACATTGCTTGGATAGACAAGTACTTGGAGAATTGGAGAGGTTACAGTCAAGAAGTTTGCTTTGATCTCAATGTGTTGATCATAGACAGAAACAACATTGTGTTTGCACGACACATACCCAAACTGTTTGCAAAACTGAAGTCCTTACACATAGACTGCCACGTTGTACCACAGAGACACTATTTGTTTTGGGACGGTGGAATACATTGTAGCACACTTGATGTCAAAAGACGAGGCGTCAAAAGAAAAATCATAGATTAAAATTGCTTACCGAAATCGCTGTGCTTACCGCTTCGCGGATTTGAAATTTCTGCGTTACCGCTTCGCGGAATTTTGCTGTCCGCCTCTAGGCTTTCTTGATATCGATTCCATAGTGTTTGCTCATTGTGTCCCACGCTACACCGGAAATCAACTCTCCAGAATTGAATTGTAAATTAGTTAAACAGTTGAATAGATATTGTCTGTTGTCGGGATAATATAGATTATTAATTTTTGAAATTGAATCCACACTGTAATCTTTTAAGCATCCAGGCACTAACGATATTATTGGACATCCTTCACGCAATGCTTCAGTCATTGCCATGGTGTGTAAACTGACCACACAGTATATATTTTCTAACGAATCACAGAAGCCTCTGGAACCTCTTGCTTTTTTAGGCATCTTTTTTCTCACTTTAATTGGTCTGTTTGTGTGTTTTTTAATTTCTTGTGTAGTGGATTCTATCCATTGATCTACATTTTGTTTGATACCATACACATCTAATCCGTTTTGACTGGGAGCAACGATGTACACTTGTTCTCCCCTTTGCCAAGGTTGAATTTTTAATTTAAATTTAACAAATCGTTCGTTAGTATAGTCTCCTTTTATTTCTGTTACTTGATTCTCATTAAAGGTTACTCTCCAATACACAGGTTTCCACCAATTGCAATAACCTTTTTCTACATTCACATAATCAATATTTTTCTCTTTAAAGGACTCGTGATATTTTCGAAACCCATCATGTCCTCCGACACCACCGAGTATTACCAAATCTCCGTGTTGAATTTGATCAACATCTGAAAATATTTCTAAATCCGATCTTGCACTGATTGTGTTTGCCAATTGATGACAGGTACGTCTACTGGTTCCTAAATCTAAACCTTTTGGAATTACTATTCTTTTATATTGTTTATTCATCGCCATCAAGGTTCTTTAAAAAGTCCCTCAACTTTGTTTGATCTGTATTATCTGTAACGGCTTTGTGCAACGATTGTCCTTTTGTAGGATTAGGAACTTTTTCTTGTGATTCAGATGAATCTGTTGCATTATCATCTATAACTGTCGAAGTTTTTTTCAATGAGTTATATATGGTACTATTGCCACTGCTACCATAATTTTGTCCTGAATCATCTTCTGCTAAATCTCTAATTCTTAAACTATCTATATCAAATTCCAAATCAATCTTTTGACCAACACCGCTAGATGATCTAGTTTTCATTAATTGTATTTGATATCTACCACGTTCTCTCATTGCTCTTGATGTGAATATACCAAACACGTTATCTGCTGTTTGAATTTTACTTAACCCACCTGCTATGTGCGAATGATCAAATTCTATTTCTTCAACAGCACCTCTGTTCAACTGCGATGCTGTAACAAAGATAACATTTAATTCCATTGATAAATTTCTTAATTCCTCAGATACAAATTTATCTTTAACAAACAAATCACTTGGAGAAACTTTTCTGCTAATTGGCATCATAAGATCCAAGTAGTCAACCAGCACAACATCTAGTTTACTGCCAGTTTTAATTTCATATTCTTTGATATAACTTCTCAAATCATTTGCATTTTTACCACTGCTCATGTATTTGATTTGATATTTTCCTGCTTTCTTTCCAAGCAGTTTAACTTTCATTTCTATGCCATCTAGGTCTTTGAATATTTCTCTAGCAGGCACGTCAGTCAACATAGAATCTAATCTCATACTCACTAGTGCTTCACTTAATTCAAATGTTACGTATGCAACATTCAGTCCGTTCAATACCCAGTTGCAACCTAGGTTAGCAAGGAATAAACTCTTACCTGCACCCGAACCACCTGCAAAAATGTTCAATTCGCCTTTGTTGAATCCGCCAAACAGTTTTTTATCCAGTGTGGACCATCCTGTGCTTACTTGTCCGTTTTGATCTTTCAATCCCATTAATCTTCCTTTGGGATCGTTAAAATAATCTGTTCCTATGTCTTTGTGTAATCCAATCTGTACAGCCTTCTTAACCAATTCTTCAACAGGACCATACTCTCCTTTTTCAAGCATGTCTGCTGATTTTAGTATTGCTCTTTCCAAACTTTTGTGTCTAACAAATGTTTCAAAGTCATCTAATAACCAATTGAAATGTTCTTCAGTTAAATTATCTGCCGCCTTCAATTCCATATTACACGACTTGTTCACGATGTCATATGTTGGCAATGAATTATATTGAACAACATACTTGTTCACAAAGTCTGCTGTTTCTTGAAGTTTTCTATCAAACAGTGTGTAATCAAATATAGACTGACAACGCACAAATGTTTCTGCGTCACTTAACATCATTTCAAGATACAGTTTTTGTATCTCGTATCCGTAATCTTTATTTTGTTTTACCATTGTCCTTATTATACCACATTTCTCCGTGAAAGTCAATGTGCTTTTGATATTTGGCACACACGGCACCGATACACGATCCAGGATCACCAGGATTTGTTGGCACCCATATATCATCCCAAACTGCATTTAATTTACTCACAGCAGTTTTATTCAATGCACACCCGCCTACCAAAACTATGTTTGATGTTTTGATATTCATCTGTATCCACGAACTTGCACACATCAACACTTGTTCAAAAATGTGCTGTGTAGTTGCGGCTAGATCTGCTATGTCTTCTTCTGTGTTCAATTCTGGTCTCCACCAATTACAACCTCTGTGTAGATTTATTCTTGTTTTGAAAGGCATTCTTGTATCTATAATTTCTTCCATAAACAATCTATAATGTTTTCTCCAATTACCTTTTTTCGCTAATTGTTCTAATTTGTATTCTTCTGCGTTTGCTTTGAATCCACATCTTTGTGTCATTGCTGAATAAAATAATCCAATGCTGTGAGGATATCTTTGAGTGTATTTCTTTTCTAACTTGGTACCTCTGCCATGCCAAATAGTAAATGTTTCAAACTCACCAATCGAATCTAAAACAATAACTGCCGCATTTTTAAATCCCGATGTGTAATATCCATATGCCGCATGGCTATGATGATGATCAATATATTCTATAGGAACATTGTGTACACCAGATTTTGCTAAAAACTTTTTAATATTATTTTCTTTCCATTTCCAACCTTGTCCTGCAATGAGTTGTCTCATAGTTTTCTTCAAAGGCTTTTCATAAAAATAAATCTTTGCAGGGTAGGCCCATTTAGGATTTGCTCTTACTTCTGCCATCAGTTTAGGACACAACGTTGGATCTCCAGCAACTCCACTAAAATCTTTGCTCATGCCTGCCCATTTTAATCTTAGAGCATAGTGATCCGTTAATCCTTGTACCTTCCATTCCATCACTGCCAAACTGGCATCGTGATTGTTTCCTGTTATTCCCCAAACGATCATATTTCTCCTACTTGTATATAAACGGATCTCTTTTTTGCAATTCTCTAATCTTCTTCTTGTACTTGATGTATGTTACAAGTTTTGTGATAGGGAAAAACAAAATTGAAATCGCTTTTTTTATAAAATTTTTTATGCGAACCATTTTTTCATCCTCAGTTTAGTTTTTAATTGTGAATCTTCAGCATTTTTAATTATCGTGTACAATGTATGAAGTCTACCATATTTACATACAGCATCATTGACATCCTTGATTTCTTGATCCCAATCCGGCATACTGACACTCCAACCCGATTCCATAGCATCATAAACTAATTTTTGTCCTGCTTCGTCTCTGTCAGGAACCACAATCACGTGTTTTCCTAAACTATTCACCAGTGTTGATTGTTGTTCTTTGATCTCACTGCCTAATAGAGCAACGCCATCAACAGCAAGTGCATCAATGGGACCTTCCATTGCTACAATATATTTTCTATCATCGTCTTGGGCATCTGTGTTGAACACATATCCTGGTTGTTGTTCTGACAAATATTTTACTTTACTTTCTACAACCTTTCTGGCTGTGTATCCAACAATTTTTGCTTGATGCATAAAAGGAATAATCAGTCTATCTCTGAATCCTGCTTCAGGACTCCAATAAAAATCATAATCATCCAGTGTTAATTTTCTTTTAGCAATGTATTCCATTACAGAAAATAAATCTTTATCAACTCCGCCTGGTTCTAAATCTTTATATGTTGCCCATTCATGTATTGGTTTTGCTTTGGGTGGAAGTTCTTTTATTGTAAATTTTGGCAATGTGACAATCGATTTAAATCCAGTGTCATCGGTCTTTTGTTGTAAAACTTGAAGTGCCAATTTTGTGATTACATCATCAGGCATGTTCAACCATCTCATAAATCTTTTCATTTTATAAGATAAGTTTCTCCCAATACGCCAACTCGTTTTAAACCCACAGTTGAAACAATGGAAACTTACACTCTCGTCTGCTTTGGCAATTAATCCTCCTCGTTGTCTTGTATCAGGAGTTGTGCCGTTGTGTTGACAACACGGTGCGTTGAAAGCCACCCAACCACTAGGGGTCTGTTTTCTTTTAGAAGGAAGATAAGTTTGTAAAACGTCAAGCACAATATTCATGCTTTTATTATAAATTAAAAAGTGATAAAAGTCAATTAATTTCGAATTAATATTTTGGTAACGCTACCAGAAGTGAGTGTATGCTTGAATCTCAAATAACTGTATACTCCATTGAAGTTTACATATTCTAAACTGTCTGCATCCGTAGACGTGAAGGTGTTAATATCTGACCAAAATGTATCTCCATCAACTTGATTGGCAAGAGTTCCTTGCACAACGATATCACCAACTGCTTCATCAAGATAATATGCCACAGTGTGCAGTGCCGAATTGCCATTGATTGTTGGTTCTGCTGTGATTGTTTCTGAAACAAACACTCCTGAACTTGGGTTGTCTTCGGTAAATGTTGTCACTGAATACGAATCTATTGGACCTGGAAATTCTTCTGTGCTCACAAACACTGTGCCTTTATTTGAAAAATTAGTACCACTATGTAATATAGTTTTTGATGCATCTGAATTTTTTTGTAGATACACAATGTAGTGCATGTATTGGGATTTTAAGTTTAATAAATCATTTTCAGATATCGTAATTGTAAAATGTCCCACTTTGCTTGGTGTAGATGTCTCGATCACTGTTCCATCTTTTGATACTACTAATCTGTTGTTTTCGTCATACATTTGAAACTTAGGTGTGTATGTATTCAGTATAGACACGGGTTTCTGATCTGCATTAAGCACATTGAATTGAACTAGGTTGTCTATTCCTTTTGCGATGTTTAAATTTCTCTGATACACTGATCTATACTCCGTTATTTCTCCTGCCAGGTTTGCGGTAAGAGTCACACTGTTATTTAATAAATATTTTGGCACAAGTTGCATAATCTTATGTATTTATTGATATTAAAATGCTGTTAAACGACATAGAAAAGAACTTTCCGTTTATCTCGGTCGTCGAATACGGTGGAAAAGAGTATGTTGGGGTAATCAACAACCAAGATACCTCTATTACCTCTATCTATGTGTACGAAGAAATACACACAAACGCCAGAGAAAAATTCATTAAATTGTGTCAAACTTGGTGGTGGGAAAGCAACAGGATGATCCCTATTGGTATTTTTCTGCGTAAAGAATTAGTGAAATTCAAGGATGTCTTGATGATGATGAACACAAAAGATGTCAGTGTAAAAATCGGTCCAATCACAAGCCTTAGTAATCTTGCCATGAAACGAAGCAAGAGAAAATCAGTCCAACTGGTTCGTAAGCCTAAATAATCAAGTTAATTGTTCACAGATAAGATTCATGTGTACAACCACGGCGAATGCATATGATGTTGCGTGAGATTTCTTAAAGAAGTATTTGTCATCTGTTGGCTTTGTCCATACTTCTTGCATTATTGTGTTCCAATCTTTGTGTAAAAGATACCGTTTACTTGGACGTATTATTGCCAACACAGCCGCTAGTTGTTCTATGTTTTTAGGTTTCAATGTTTTTAATATTTCATTATGTCCGTTTAAATGAAAGACTTGATCACTAAATTCTTTTGCTTCTAATAGTTCCCACATCGGTTTTGTTGTCATCAGTTTGTTTAAATGATCGTTGTCTTTTACATCTTTGTAGATACTGACATTTAAACAATCTAGTTTGAAGTAATTTCTATCTTCGGCAGTTTCGTAATCCAGAGTGGACAAGTTAGTAGCAGGATCATGAGGAATTTCTGTGAAGTAGACTCCGGTGTTGTGCTTCTTGCCGTTTCCTAGTTTGGCAATTCTGTGTTTCAGTTTTTCTAACAACACATTTCTATCTGCAAAGTCTATATCTACGTCAAACATTATAATACCAATTTGCTGTGTCCACCACCTATTTCACCTTTTACCCAAACATTAAATGACAGGGAGTGTCTTACATTAGTTGTGCTAGTGTTGACTTCAACACTGTGATTTAAAAAACTTGGAAACATAACCAAATCCCATTTCTTTGGACTAATTGCCATTTTAGATTGATGATATAGATAACTTCTTTTGTTAACATAATCAAATTCATCTTTGTGATCTAATCTAACTGTATCAGTAAAAATATTTGTATGATTTTTATCTTTATGAAATACAATATTTGCTGTGTCTTGACAATCTGATAAAAATAATACTCCGGATATTAAACTGTTACTATGATAATGTTCCTGTATAAAATGGTCATGTTCATATCTATTACACCAACTTGTTGTAATAATAAATTTATGTTTCTCGTGTATGTCTAAATATCCATGCATAAATTCACTTACTTGCGTTTCGATTTCTTTTTTAAGTGGCATTAAGTTTTCATTATCTAGCACATAATCATCTTTAGACATGTATGATACTTTGTGTGATCTTTCAACATATTCTATTTTTTCTTTTAGAAATTTTTCACTTTCTTCGTATGGTTGTATTTGTGTCTGACAAAGTGGTATTCCAAATAATGGAACAACATTGTGTTCTTTAATCATAGTTTTGCCTCCTTTATTACTTCTTTCACCATTTCAACATCTGCCGGCAACCGTTTGAACCTAAGTGCCCAATGTGATGGATCCATCACTGGATACACAATCTGTAATTGTTCGTCATTAAAATTCTTCATCATGGTTTTGCCGCTCTTACAATTTAATATTAACCAAGGTGATATCTTTCCGTCTTTGATATCTATCACTGCTCTATTAAGACTTGCATACCTAAAATAATCACTCCATGGTGCTTGTTTTTCATCGCCCCAATCCATCATTGTTTTAATTGATCTTTCCATTGCTGTTTCTACACGTTCTCTTAAAATCAAATCACCTGCATATTTTAAATACATTTCTTCTCTACACCAATGATCCAATTTTACACCAGAAGTGACCACATAGTCGATGTATTTGTTAGGATATAATGGTTTTACATTGCTAATAAAACTGCCAAATTTTACAAATGCTGTATAGTAAGGTGATTTACAAAATTCTTCATATGTCTTTGTCTTAGTGGATTTTTGACATAATTCATAAAATCTAACAAATGTTTGAAATCCCAGTTGCACTCTTCGTTCATCTTTTTGTGTAAATCTTCTTTTTTGTTCACACATATGCACTGTTAATGTTTTTTCTTTGGCAAATTTTGCATTACAATATTTGCATGAATAAAGTTTTTCAATCATTAAAATGTTTTCTTAATTTGTTCTTTTGACATTCCTAAATCTTCTGCCAACTGTTTTAATTCTTTTGTTGTGTTAATACTTGCTAACAGTTTTAATTCATCTTCTTTTCTAGATGGATACAATTTTTCTAAAAACTTCATTGCTTTTGCTGTACTGTTGCTACCTTTTTGTTTGTAACCAATCCACTCATGATATCTTATAGATTTTGTATCATTAGCAGTCATACACAACAAATACCATAATAACTTTTTGTGTTTGGTCAACGTAAAGAAATTTTTGTTGTAGTACTGGTTTGTCTTGAATATTTGTAATTGCTTTTCTTCGGGTTTTCCTTTGATAGCACTGACATATCTATTCAATAGATAAAACGATACCTGTTTACGTTCATCATCGGATAAGTCGTCCCATACATTTTTAGCATTCATATCGATAGCCGCCAATATGTCTTTTAAAGGTAGTTTGTTTGTTTTTGTTACCATCTGTTTTCTTTAATTAGATTGTACATTAATTTTAACTTCTTTAATTGTATTTGTAAAGACTTGTTTCCTTCATTTGCATAATCTACAACTTCGCTTATTTCTAATTCTGTCAAATACCAATCAGGATATTTTGGTTCTTCGATCAGCACACGTTCACCTTTGCCATCAATTGGTCGAGCATACACAGTTGCTCCACCGTCTGGACTTTCGTAAATCATTGCACTTTCTTTCTTTTTTGGCATTACAACAATGATGTGTACTCTATACTTTCACACTGTCTTGAAATATCTTTTACAAAAAATGCACAATCTGGACTTTTTGTATCAGTCAACGGTGTTGACAATAGTTGATTATTTTTTATTTTTGGAAAGTACCATTTTACATCATTGTAAAAGTTTACAACGTTCACTTCGTAAAAATCTGCTTTAAATCCATCTAGTGGATTAAAAATAAATGCTGAGAATCCTCTATCTGCAATACTTGTTAATGGCACAACTTCAACTGTGTTGCTGTCTTCTTTGTCGCCAACTGCTATACTCCAATCCAACGGCATGGTAATCTCTTTACCATTGATATCTAAAACTATTGCTGGAGCATTAAAAGATTCAATATAAATTAATGGCAAGAAAAAGAAGTCTGGTTCCTTTGGATTGCTGTTATCTAACACACTGAATGCCATGTCGTCTGACACTGTTTGTGGCATTTTGTTTAGATCGTATGGAGTGTTCTCCACTGTTAATATTTTCATTTGTTTGTTCCTTCCGAAAATGAATGAGTTATGTTACTATGGTCATAGTAAAAATATTGTGTGCCTGTTTTGGGTGCTTTGTGTTTTGCCTCTAATGGAAGATAAATGCCTGATGTGAAAGATGTGCCATCTTGTGTTTCTACTCCATGTATGTGCCAAGGATTGTCCACAGCCAATATTGGTGTGTTAGTTGCATAGGCAACCAACTGCGTACATGCATCATGAAAGTTGTCGTGTAATAGTTTAACATGTTTACCTTGATCCTTTTGTGTGTTACTCGCATGTATTATTAAATCGGGTTGTTCATTTTCTTTAAGTTTTTTAGCAAGATTATCACCACCCCAATAATAATTACCAACAAGATCATTACAAATAAGAGCACCGATCTTTAACTTATCTTCTCCTTTTGTGATTGTTACCACTGGGTTTTTTGTTTCGGGTTCACAGTCTGCATCAAAACTTACAAGTTTAGATTTCTTTGTAGATCCAATATATTCGCCTTCTTGACTATAAAATCTTAATTGATTTGATTTGACTCCGAAAAATGCACCATTAACTTTGTCTTTGTCTTCTAGCCACAGTGTGCCAACAATTAATCCTAGTTTGTGGCTTGATGCATATTCTACTAATTTTTCTAATGCGTCTTCTGTTTCTTTACAAGTATTGATGTTGAATGCCATAGTGTTGTAACCACTCAATGACGTTTCCGGTGTAAACAAATAATCTACTTTATTTTCTACTGCCCATTCGCAAGCCTTCATTATGTTTTCAAAATTTGTTTTCACATCGTTTGTTACTGGTATTTGTGCACCTGCTATTCTCATTTTGTCCAATCCACCTTTTCTATTGTAAAAGGATAATTTGCTTCCTTATAAAATTTTTTTCTATGTGTTAAATGTCTTTTAGCAAATTTACAACTTGAAGTTAGATCCCAAATTTGCACAAAGTCTTTGTCTTTGGCTTTACGTATTCCTCTACCAATCGATTGTATAACTCTCACAAATGATTTGCCAGGCTCAATTAATATTAGATTAAATATTCTCGGTATGTTAATACCCACACTGGCTACACCATATGTTGCAATAATCACTTTGTTGTCTGAATCACTGATTTCGTCATACTGTTCTTTTCTATCTGCCAACTTTGTTTCACCTTGAATAAACACACTATCGTCTATTAGTTCTGCTAATTTTTTTCCTGCTGTAAGTCGATCAACCAGCACAAGAGTGTTGCCACCGCTTTTAATTTTGTTACATAATTTTCCAATGTAATCTATTCTTTTTTCATTTGTGACCAAGTATTTTAATTCTTCTTGATAGTTTGTGTAAACTTCTGTGTCAATTAACTGTACCACATTTACATGACATTTAGATAACACACCTTTATCTTGTAACTCTTTTGCTGATATCTGATTAACAACAGGACCAATACTTGCTAGTATGCTTTGAAATTCAAACTGTTCTTTCGGCACTGTGCCAGTCAGTCCCCATCTCACAGGAGCATTTCTAAGATGTTGTGTTAACAATTTTTTTAAAACTTCTGCCTTTGCTTGGTGAACTTCATCTATGATAACTGTTTTCACTCCTTCTAAAAAATCTGATAGAGTTAACACAGATTCTCCTGCTTTGGATTTCTTATCCAGCACATTTAGACTCTGCCATGTGCAAATTGTGTGTGTGCGATTCAATTCTTTTCTGTCTCCGAAATATACTCCCACATCCAGACCGACATTAACATAATCTTCTTCTGTTTGTGTAACCAATCCTTTGTTTGGCACAATCACTAGTGTACGTCCAAACTTTTCACATATACTGCTCAAAGCCGCAGTGATGATTGTTTTACCAGCACCAGTGGCAACCTCTTGTAAACTTTGTGGCTCTTTTATAAAATTATTAATCACATCCACTTGATAATCTCGCAATTCGATTGGTTGTCCTTCACATATGTGTCCTTTGGGCCAAGATTTATCTGCAAAATAATCTTTATCAATTTTATCAAATACTAAATCAAATTTATGTCTTTTGTCATCTACTTCTTCTATCTCAACACCCGATTCGTGCAGATATTCTATAATCTTTTCTAAATGATTCACATAGCCATTACCACCTAAACCAAAGAAACCAACCTTACCATCCCATCTACCTAATTTATACTGTGGCAAGTAACGTGCATAAGGCACTGAAAATTTAAACTTATTTGCAATCTTTCTTCTAACGTCAACAGGCAATCCTTCGATCTTTACATTGACCTCGTCTGTGATTACAATTTTACATCTCATATAGTATCTGCTCCATAATGCACTCGACTCCAATAACTATCTTGACCATTAATTTGTAACTGCAAATCAATTGTGCTAACATATTTGTCCACTTTAGTATAGGCTCTTGTGTTATCACAAACCAACACTGCTTCGGCTTCCCAATCAGATGTTAACAACGGCTTCGGCATCTTCTTACTTGTAATATACACTATTTTTGTTGATTTTGCAAGTGAATTATTTAATTGATTATCTTTCACATATTCATTAAATTCTTTACCAAAACTTGTTGAATTTTTACATCTTGCCAATACAGAAATTTCATTTTTAGGTATAAGATTTTTAAATAGTTTGTGTGTGTTGTGCAAGTCTTCCAAACTGTTTTGGTGAGTGTCGCCTTTTAAAACAACCATTAATGGAAATCTTCTTAATTCTATTACTGTATCCACTATTTGTTCCAGTTTCCATTTTTCGGAATCTAAATTTATTTTTGAATATTGTCTTTCTAATATTGCTTTTGATAGTGTTGATAAATTGCTTGATGACTCTGCTAGATTGTTTTTATCAAAATAATGTAAACCTAGTTTTTCTTTTCTGTCATAATATAGATGTAAATTTTCTTTTGCTGGATCGCCAAAATATTCTCTATAATATTGTGTGGTAACTGATGAACTATTTTTGATTTGATAGTTGTAAATACCAGGCACATATTGATCTGGTCTTTTGTAAAGTTTTTCACATTGATCATGAACATCTAATAAAACAGGATCAATGTCCTTAATCTTATTTTTAAAGTTAGATATCAGTCTGTGTACAATCTTTTCTGTGTAAGGCAAAATGTATTTGTCTTTTAATTTTTGTGAATAATATCTGCTTGGTACAGGTCCCAGCAATTTTCTCACTGCTGACATGGCTTTTGAATACGTCATGTTAAATGGGAATCTAACAACAATAACTTTTTGTGGTGTAAATCCTGACCAATAAGGTTCTAAATATTCACTACCATTTTCTATTCTGATGTATTCACTTCTATCTAGATGTCTTAAAGGTTGTCTAAGGTTGTTTACACTGTTTTCTAAATCTATACCTCTTATTCTAAATTGTGATTTATATCTTGTAATTAATATTTTTTTCACTGCTTCCAACTGCCTATCAGTGAGTGCTGTGCCTTTAAAAACCTTCTTGGCAATGTCAAAGATAATTTTCTTATCTCTGTCTAACACTATAAATGCAGGTACCACAGTGGCATTCACAGCCAGACCTGCCATCAGTTCTAAACATTCTTCTATGGTAATTTTATGCATACCATTATTATAATGGATTTTGGTTAAAAAGTCAATCTTGAAAAAGGCGTGCCCTGTGCTATTTCTTCAATGGTCCATTCAGTGTGCGTGTAATCATTGAGCCATTGCTGTCTAGCAGGGGTCTTTGGGCTGTTAACGGTGCTGAAATCTGTGTTTGCAACATCATAAGCAAGGCTTTGTTCACCCACAAAAGCAGGAATACCATTCAATACAGCATGTATTCCTGGGTTACTGCTGTGACTTACAACTGCCCAAGCATTGGAAAAATTTAAGTCAAAATCATCATATGTGTTTGCAATTTGTTTTGGAATTTCGTAACTGACATTTTCTAAAATAGGTGGATTTTGTAATACACATCTAGGATGAGATCGTACTATAATTTTTCTATCTGTGTGTTTTCTTATGGCATTCACAGTGTCTATAACATATTGTTCTTGTGTTGGCATATTTTTCCATTGTTCACTTTTTGTGTGTTGTAAACATACTAGAATGTGTTTACCATCTGTACGCCAAGGCTTGAGATCAAGATTAAATTGTTTTACTCTGTCATTGTTATTATTTTTTGGTCCGAAATCTCCTGCTCTATTAATTCCATTCAATCCCACTTTCCAAGTTGTATTTCTTTTTATACCACCCACTTCCACTACAAGCACATTTTTATTTTTGGATCTAAAATGTTCCCAAACAGATTTATTTTTTGTCATTCGTCCATTCCACAACAGTGACCAAATTACAGGAACTTCTGTGTCTAGATTGTTTTGATCAACGGAATGTCCTAATCTTTGTAATCCAGATTGCACAGCCTCCCATACAAGAGGACTGTTTAACGGACCGTTGTCTGTGAATAAACTAAATTGCATTCCAGTATGACTCTGTGCGATTGGCAAGCAAATCTTTCTTTTGACTTTTTCCTTTATTTTTTCTATCGCCCTTCATGTGATCAAAGTAATTTCCTAAAACTGAGTTAATCAGCGGATGCCCACCGCCACCTGTTTTAGCAGTTTTGTTGTATATGTCTTTTGAATAATCATGGAAGTTGTTGTCAATTAGTGCAAGTTGATTTAATATTTTGCCAAACACATAACTGTCGTGCCATTCATCTAGTTTAAAAATTCCATTGTCTGCTTCTTGATACATACGTTCAAATTCTTTTAAAAATTTTTTACAAGTGTCGTGTTCGTTGTTCAAACCATAAAAACCACATTCAGGCCATGTTTGTGATCCTTTACCTCTGCCAACAAACGTTATCCATTTATCTTTTGGCAACAGTTGTGTGAATTGATCGTAATTGATAGGTGAATGCACATAGGTGTCTGCATCTATCCACACAGTCCATGTGTCGTCAGTTCTATCCACAGCATCAAATACAGCATAAACTTTATTTGCAAATCTTACAGCGTCCCATTTAAATTCTTTATGATGATCTCTTGGACGTTTTTCCGGAAAAGGACATTTGCCATTTGCTTTTGGCACATTGCCCCAACGTGATTTGAATTGATTTAATTTTTCTAGTTCTTTTGAATCTATAATTGTTATTTGACTGGCATCTGGGTTAACAGGCGTGCAATTTTCTGCATACACCAACAATTTAATTTTTTTATCGACGTTTTTTGCAAAACTGTCTATGAATCTTTGTCCGTACAAGTCCAGCCCTGCTTTATGAAATGTAGTTAGTGCAGTGATCATTTTACGTAATTCCTTAAATGTTTCCATGCCAATCCTGCTTTGACTTCGTCTAATGTCCAGTGTATTTGTGCTATGCGTCTTATCCACAGTTCTCTATCAAATTCTTTAGGAGATTCTATGTCTTGCCATTTTTCTAAATTAACTCCTTTAATTTGTGCACCGTCGGGGTCTGTTACCAATGTGGGTATTCCTTCGATGACAGATGCTACTGTTGGACTTGAGTTGTGTC
>Ga0222718_10001998_pt1 | contig 18794 bp, 7 predicted proteins | sample C33_27DmetaG_FD_165045 | JGI IMG/M metagenome (GOLD analysis project Ga0222718, IMG submission 165045) | Estuarine water microbial communities from San Francisco Bay, California, United States - C33_27D | ecosystem: Environmental > Aquatic > Marine > Unclassified | place: USA: California... | reverse complement strand
TCTGTAATACGTCCCGCCTTGATCTGGATCTGCTGGTTTCAGAACTGTAGGAGGCCCGTAGTAAGGATTTTCATTTCGAGTATAAGATCTTCCGTACCCAGTCGGCATCCAGTCAGAATTATAACTAAACGTCTCCTGGCTCCTTGCAAATTGTTGAAGATATAATGTATCATAAGTTCTAACATATGTACCAGTATATGATCTATCATAAGTTACATTAATACCTACTCTTGCAAATGTTCTTCCATATTGAGCTGAAAAAATTCTACCATATTGAGCTGAAAAAGTTCTACCATAGTTAGCCGAATAAATCCTTGTATATTGACTTCTTATAAATGATCTTGAATAATCAGCAGTATAGTTTCTCTGAAATTGTCTTGTAAATTGTGATCCTCTACTATAGGTACCTGAAAAAGTTTTAGTATATGCTGAGCCATCAAATTGTCTAGTAAATTGCGTTGTATAAGGTCTACCGTATTGAGCTGAATAAATTCTTGCAAACTGTCTTGTATATTGTGCTGAGTATATTCTTGTATACTGCCCAGTATATTGTGCTGAATATATTCTAGTATATTGGCCACGAGAAAATTGCGATCCTATTATAGCTCTTGCAAAAGATCTAAAAAATGATCTAGTAAACTGTCTTGCATATTGACCTGTGTATATTCTAGTAAATTGGTTAGCAAACTGTCTGTCAAATTGACCTCTTGTGTATTGAGCTGAAAATTGTCTACCAAATTGTCTTGCAAACTGCCTAGAGTAATTATCTGAATAAGTACCTGTATATTGTATACTAGAAATAACAGGATTTCTATCTGTTGCTGTTCCTCTAGCTACCCATGTACCAGTGCCTGGAGCAGATGCTTGAAATTTATAAGTACCAATACCTGTTGCAATTATTCTATTTCTTAGTCTACTAGTTAAATTTTCTAACTCACTATCAGATTGAACTTTTAAAGTACCGTTTACTTGTTTAAGTAATTTTATATCTGAAGGAGAATTATCATAAGAAGTTTTTCTCCATAACTTATAAGTAGTTTTTGAGCTATCATCATTAGCATGATTGGTTATTTCATCATAAAAATTATCCTGTGCTACCCATGTACCAGCAATAGAGGGTGCTGATTCACTGATATAATAAGTTCCAGTTCCTGCTGCTGTAGAATTTGCCTTTGCTATATCTGCTAAAGCAAGATCCATTACTGCATTTAATTCAGCATCTGATACTACTCTAATATGCCCAGGGTTACTTGTGCCATCATGGGTTATTAAAGGATGTATTGAACTTTCAGAAGCTGATGATGTATTCTGTTTAAAAGTGTAAGTTGTTGTTGAAGTAGATCCAGTATAAGGATGGGTTCCAATTTCGGAAGTAGCAAAGTTATCTTCAAATATACCTACAGATGTTCCTAGTGAATCAATATTTAGATCCCCAGTATTGTCTCCAGCACCAGACTCAGTTGCGTATAAAGTTAATAATTTTTTAGATAAGAAATCTAGCTCTGCATTAGTAGTTACTTGAACGCCATTATTGTAAATACCGTTAGCGTGGGTTCGCATTTTGAGAGGATTTGGCATAATCTAACCCTCCCCTCTATGCCGGCCAAGCAACCGATCCGTTAGCGTAATAAACCCTAAATGCATTGCCTCCTTCATCTTTAAGATCACTATGAACACTTAAATCACCTACTACGTTAGCTGATGAGCTCATTGTAGCAGCTCCAGTAACACCTAAAGTACTTGATAGAGTTGCTGCGCCTCCTACTGCTAATGTTCCATCTGCATCGATGCCAGAAGAAGTAATTGCTGTATTTACCGAACTAGTTCCTACAGTAATTTTTGTTGTTGATAAGTTGACGTTTGCGCCAACGTTTAATGTACTTGATATGTTTGCAATACCTGTAACAGCTGCACCGCTTGTTGCAGTTAACAATCCTGAGAAGTTACCAGTATTAGCAGTAATTACAAATCTTTTTGAAGTAGTACCTAATGTTTGACCTACTGTATTAGATTCTGGAATTATTTGGGAACCAATTGCTACTGAGACAATATTAGCTGTGTTAGCATACAATTCAAAACGCTTACCATTTGCACCTAAAGGAACACCATTAGCACTAGGCATTAATCCTAAAGTTGTATTACCAAATGGTGCATGAACTTTTAATGATTCAGTGCCTGAGCCGTCTCCAATTGTAACGGTACCGTCTAATGTTGCAACATTAGAAACTGATAATGTAACCATGTTAGCAACGTTAAGAGAAAGTGCTTGGTTACTTGCTAATGAAGTTGTACCTTGAACTGTAAAGTCACCTGCTACTGTTACATCGTCTTGGAATGTTGTATTAGGTGTAGCAGTAATACCACCATCTGTAATATATAATTCGCCTGATACTAAATTAGCAGTAGCACCAGTATGAACTATTGCTGACTTTAAAGTACCAAAAGTCATTGAACCGGTAATATCAGCATTACCACCTACAGTAATTTTACCACCTGATTGCATTGTAGTTGTAGCATTTACAAAACCTGTTACTGTTGTATTACCAGCAGCTAAAGTTTTAGTAAATGAAGAATTATCAGCTACTGTAATTGAATCTTGGAAGTTAACATTACCTGCAAAGTCGCCTGTACTATTAAAATCAACAGCTCCTGTAACATTTGCACTACCACCTACATTTAATGTACTTGATACGTTAGCTATACCAGTTACTACTAAACCTTTCTTAAGTGTTGATAATCCATTAGCAATAAATGTATTGCTTGTTGCTAGAGCGCCTGTAAATGTAGCAGTGTTTGAGCCAGAAACAGCTCCTGTTACACTTAATTGCCCTGAAAGTGTTCCCCCTACAGCTGTAATATTTCCATCTGCTACTATATTACCACTATCGTCTAAAACAACATTAGCTGAACTATTCCCAACTGTGATTTGGCCTGCATTAATTTCTACATTACCAACTACAACATTAGATGAAACAACTGTATGTCCTGTAATATCAACATTAGCACCACTAATTGTAGCATTGCCTCCTACAACAATAACACCATGTGTATTGATTCCTGTTTTATTAAGTAATACTTTTGATGAACTATTTCCTACTTGAATAGCAGATGTATTTATTGCTGAGTTACCTACGTTTATTTTTGTACCAACGTTAGCTGTACCTGTAACAATAGCACCTGCTTTAGCTCTAAATAATCCATCTACGTTAGCAATACCTCTTGATCTTAAAGTAGCTGAATTAGCTTCTCCTGTAATATCAACATCTGAACCAGCAGTTACTACCCCGTCTAATTGAGAAGTAGTTGATACGTTTATGAATCCAGTAACAGTAGTATTACCTGCTGCGACAGTTTTAGTTACAACTGCATGCTCAGCTACAGCTAAATTACTACTTAATGTCGTATCACCTGCAACATTAACTGTATTAGAAAAAGTACCAGCGCCTACAACATCAAGTGTATTACTAAAATCACCTGTTCCAGTAACTAATAAAGTATTACTTGCGTTGATATCTTCTGCATTTAAGTCCCATCTTGCAGCTACAGCACCAAGTACTTTAGCATTAGCTGTAGGAATAATATTAGTATCAACTTTACCAACAATTGAAATAGTATCTGAATCAGCATTACCTAAATCTACATCTGATGCAAACGAAGCATTACCCGTTACAGATAAAGTGTTTGATACACTTACTGTATTACTATTAAGGTTCCATCGAGCGTCTGTTAGACCAAGGGACAATGCGTTAGACACAGGGTTTAGACTTGAGTCTGCCTCTGAATTAAATGTTACTGTATCAGAATTAGCATTACCTAAAGTTACGTTTTTATTAAAGTTAGATTCATCTGATTCTACTGTTAATGTATTACCTGATATAGTTAGATTAGCTTCAGTACCGTCACCATTAATATCTAAAACTGCTTGACCGGTATTTGCTTTTAAAGTAATATCGTTAGCTGTTAATGTTATATCATTATAATCTGCTGTTAAAGCAGTACCGTCCATATCAACGGTTGCTGAATTAATATCAAAAGTTGTTCCAGTTACATGAGTTACAGTTGAATTAATAGATGTATTAGATGAAGTACTATTAATATGAACGTTGGATTTTACTTGCAATAATGTATTATTAACATACATGCTTGCTGAACGTACATCAATATATGTACCGGTAGTAATAATTGAGTTTACTGTTGAGTTAGAAGCAGCATTTATTAAATTGTTTTGTATATTAGTATTAGATACTATTAGTAAGGTATTTGATGCTTGAACATTACCACCTCTAAGACCGTCTAAAGCAGCTACTGTATTAGCTTGAATAATACCACCAGTTGAATTAACCCATGCTGCAGTATCTTGATTATATACATTAGAAGTAATTACAACATTACCTGAAGTTGCACCACCTACTGTATTTTGCTGAGCAGTAACAACTATCTCAGACATATCAAATACTATTTGGTTGGTTCTATCTACCCATGCTCCAAAAGTATCTGTCTGAGTTGCTACGTTAGCGGATTTATATTTACGTTCAGCCATCTATTTTTCCTAATAACTGTACTAGCATTGATTTTATTTCATGGCAGTCTTGACTTTGAGATTTTATCTCTGTTTTCATCTGCAAGACTTCAATTTCTAATTTATCAATTCTAGAAAGCTTTTCATTTAATTTTTTCTTTTTAGCTTTATAAGCTTGCAAAGCCTCTACATTAGTATTTAGCACTGCTCCGCTATAATTATCCTTAACTAAGAAAGGAACTTTTGTTTTTGTTATCCTTTCCATTATAAGCTTAAAGCAATAGCTCTCATATCAGCTATTCTTGGTACCTTATTTGTTGATTCTGCTAATAGAACTAGTTTTACTTGGAAGTACGCAAACGTTTCATGTTCACCACCTGAGCTATCAAAGTATCTTAATTTAACTGTTCCATCTCCTTGAGGATATGCAACTGCAGATTGTTTTTCATCTGTATTTACTTTATAGTGTAATGCTGATGAGAAAGTTTTATCTGCTGGAGTATTTAAAGTAACAGCAGAAGAAGTAGCTGATGCTACTCTTCCTAATACATAGTTATTTTTTATACCGTCAGTAACAATAATTAAATCACCAGCTGAGTAATATGTACTTGCTGAAGCTATTGCTACAGATGTACTTCCGCTAGTAGTATTAGCTGTACCTGCTTGTTTATTTGTACCATCTATAGTTGGTATAGAAGGAATCGTAAATTTTAATTCTCTAAAATCATTAGCTGAATCCTTTGAACTAAACAAGTTAACCTGTTCTGGAGAAATAGCCATTTCTGTCCATTGCTTATCAATCAATTTATCTGAATCATCTAAAGCTGTTACCATGCAATATGCTTTAATATCTGTATTAGCAGGTCTATATCCAGTTACATAAACAGCTAGGTCATCAGCATCTAAGCCTGAAGCTAATTGAACAGTCTTAGATAAGTATCTTGAATGTGAAGCACCTTTACCAAATAGCTTCTCATTAGTATAATCATTATTAATTAAGTTTTGATATGATTGTACTAAACTTACTTCTGGATCTGATATTGGTGAAACATTTTCATTTGTTGTTTTTAATGTTTGTGTAATAACTAAAGACTTTTTACCACCACCTACTATCTCATTTGATTTACTAAATACTGCACCTTCATAATCAAATACTTTATTTGATACACCACTTATAAGTTGAGTTGTTGATTGGTTATCTAAGTTAGCTGATTCAGATATTTTAAAATCAGCTGTTATAGTAGAACCAGTTGGTTCGGTTTTATATACAAATGGTTGAAAATTATTTACTACTCTATTATCTACCGATGTAATTGCTGCATTAGCTGCTGAAATAGTACCTTTAATTGTATCATTGTTTGCAAAGTAAGACCCTGTTACTGCTGTTGAATCTTTTAATGTTACTTGAGTAACCGTAGCATTTGCAAATACTCTTTGTACTCTACCTGTAGGGACTTTAGCTGCTTTTCCTATTGTTATACCTACTCTAGGAGCTCCTAATATAGTTAAAGAGGTATCACTCTCAACAGATTTAACTGTAAGTACATCTGCTATATCAGTATCTGATGTTTGTCTTACTACTATAGAATCACCAGCTGCGTAATCAGATGTAAAAGTAGTACTTGTTCCTGTTACTGATGAGCTTCCTTTAGTAATGGCTACGTTACCAGCTGCAAAAGATGAAGGTACTTTATATACTTCTTCATCATTTCTAAAGGTGCCTGATAGATTATTAATAGTAAAGAATTCTAGATCTCTATTAGTTAAAGTTACTGTACCGGTTTTCTTAGCATTAAATACACTTTTATAAATTCTAAATTTTAAATCTGCATCTAACCTAGGCTCCCAAGTATCGGAAGCTGATACAAATAGTACTCCATCACCCCAAGTTGAATTTATAGGTGAACCTGATACTACATCATTCTCACCTTTTTGTGAGAACCAGATTCTATAATCAGGTGAACCTGCATCAGGTCGAATACAAATTGCATATTGTAAACCCGATTTTAAAAAAACTGGGCCTGGAAATATAACTCTTGTTGGAGTTACTCCAGTAGATGAAACAGCTACTTCTTTAGAAAGTAAATGCTTTTTACTAAACTCTAAAACTTTTTTAGTTGGATAACCGTTTTTAACTTCTCTAATATCTACACTTATTCCATACTTAGAATCTTTTTTCTGAAAAAACAAATCAATAGATGACAAATATAAGCCATCAGAGTCTGCACAATGCTCAGGTAAAATCCTAAAAGTTTGCGCAATAGGGTCGTCGTTTAGACTACTCTTATTATACCATTTATTAGTTGCGCCCATTTATTCTCCTATCTCTGATGTTCTCTGTTTTCTTCAGTAATTCTTGATTTACCACCACCGCCACCGGTTATAGCATCAGCTGCTTTTGAACCAGTTCCAGTTGTAGAATCACCACCGTCTGTTAAAATAATAATATCGTTATTAGTATATGGATAGTAAGCTGTATTACTTGTATCTTGACCACCAACATCTGGTAGTTTAATATCATTGTGATAGTAATCTTCCCACCACCAGTTATAAGCATAACTATTAGTTATAGTAATATCTGTATCTACATCAATAGTCTGCCCAGTATATGTTTCTTCTGAAGAAGAAATATCAAATGTAGGTTGTCTTGTTGTTATTGTTATACTTTCTTTTTCTACACTATAGTTATATGCATTGTATGTTTCTGATGCTGTAGATGTAGCTGTATCTAAATTAGATAACGAACTTACATCAGCAACAACTAACTGTCTATCTCCAACTAAGAATGTTTCTTTAGGAAGATCAAAAATTGCTTCTAAGACTCCAAACTCATCAGAACTTACTGCATCACCATACTCACCGAATCTATAAACATATTTAGGTTTATCTAATAACGTATAAGTTGGTAAAGATATAGCATCAATACTACCAGGCGCGACATTAGCATTTACGTCAGTGTTATCAAAATAGAAGTAATGACGTGTATCAGGTCTTAATCCAGAAACAATCATTCTTATTCTTTTCGGTCTCATAAATGGTGAGAATGATACATCAGTTACAAAGTCTCCAACTGGTGATGTAGAATTTTCATATCCCATAGCCAATTGCTGAGTTGTTTTTAAGTATGTATCAGTTGTTGTGGTTGTTGTTGTAGTTACAGCTGTTTCAGTTGTTACACCATAACCGCCATTATAATAATACCCTGACCACCAATCACCGTAATAGCCGCCGTAATTACCATAATAGCCGTTCCAAGCATTGTAGCCTGGATAACCCCAATAACCATAATGCTTATATTGAGTATCTCTTGTTACGTCTGTTTCAGATTGTATATCAGTTGATGAACCTATCATTTCAATATTTGTTCTTGTTAATGGATAGAATTCATTTAAATTATCTAATAGGTCATTCATACCTGCTGAACTATCAACAAATATATCTTTAGTACCTACAACAGTCTCATCATAGCCTGAATCATAAGTTGGGTTCATATTAATTTTACCCTTAAACTTATAGAAACTTTCTGTACATGGTCTATGATTAGTTGCTACTCTTTGCTCCATAATAATGGATTCAGTAGCGTTCATTATATAAGCACCATCTAATTCAATAACATTATTAGTATTTGCAACTACAAGATCGATACCCTCTTGTCTAAATCTAGGAATAAATTCAGTAGCTGTAGGATCAATACCAATACTAAATTCTCTATTATCAATATCTGAAGTATTAAAATCTGTAGCTGGATCAACTAAAATACCATTTTTAAATCTATCATTACCGTTCTCATCAGTAATAGCCATATTTTGAGTCTTCTGCTCAAGCATTGATAGTGTTGTATAATATTCTAAATTTTTAAGACGCTTCTCAAACTTACCAATCTCTTTCATTGTATAACGTCTAATATTTTCTGGTGTTATACTTATTGATTCATTTCGTCTAGCTGTTCCTCTTGCTTCTTTTGATGTCAATGAAGGGAATGGAGGAACTACCATAGTACCAAGATTTAATGCACCTGGCATATCTTGAGGTGGTACAGGTCTTGAAGAAGGTGTACCTCTTTTAGTAGTTAAATAACCTTGTTCATTTAATGCAACTTTATCTATTCTACCTAGATAATATTGAAAGTCAGTCTCAAATAATTGATTAGGAGCAGCTGAAAAATGTTCTATACTTCCAAACGATTCAGTATCAGCTGGGTTAGTAGTAGCCGCGCCTGCTGTTGTGGCAGCATTAGCTGTATTAGCAACCTGAGGTCTAATATCAATAAGATTTCTAAGATCCCCTTTAAATCCATTAGGACTTTCATATACTGGTATTTCTGTAATTGAAAGATCATCCGTACCGTTAGTATCTTTAAAGCTAGAAATAGTATAGAAGCCTTTACCATCAGCTGGATCATCAGCTAACATTATAGTTGCTTTAACTAATAATCTTGAAGCAGAAGTTAAATTTGTACCTGATTTAAGACTTAATTTAGATATACCATAGTGAGTTTCAAATACATTTTTTTCTAATTGAAACCCTGCTTTGTTATCTGGATTACTTTCTGAGAAAGTAGAACCAACATAAACATTATCAATTGAAACAACATCTGGTAATCCTAAACTATAAGGTCCGTTAGTTGTAGCACTGTGAGAATTACAATTAATTTTTATGAATACTTGTTTTTTAGTTTTCTTAATTGGAGCAACGTTTGTTTTCTTTTCGTTATGTACAACAACAAATGGGGTACTAGAAATTGCCCCTGTTACAGCACCAGTTAAGTTAATGGTAGCTGAACCTCCAGAAACTGTAATTGCTACGTCATCTAAATTTATAGGTACATTATTAGCAAGTGCACCATGAGACCCACCACCTAGCTTAGGATAAATTACCCATTCTTTCTTTTGACTATTTGATAAGGTGCCTGAATAAGGAAATACACCTGTTACAGCACTAACTGTAAATGTATTAGATGTAGCAGTTGTTTGCTGTTGAGTTCTAAATATAAAATTAGAACCTGAAGTTGATTTAACAGATGGGCTAGGTAATGCATATACACCAGGTAATAAGTTCTTTTCTTTTAATACGGCTCTAGAGTTTTCTAATACAACATCACCAGTACCTTGATTACTAACATGAACAGCTCTTACGTTTCTAAATGCTTTACCAGCATTCATCTGAATATTAAAAATGTATAATTTATATTGAGCTTTAGCTGTTCCTTGAACACCATCATTATATTCAAAAGCTCTTATATTAGCTGTACCTATTTCTGCGCCTGGAGCAACACCTAAGTTATCTGCATCAGTTACAGAAGTACCAGCTGTATCTCTTAAAGATACTGCAGCAACAGTATTAGCAGCAAATGAACCAACTACTTGATCTATAACTAAGTAATTACCCATATTTAAGGTAATATTTTCTCCTGATGTATTAGCAAACGCTGTTGCTTTCTGTACAGCTATTCTAGTTGTGTTAAATTGTTCTAATCTTCGACCATTTACATAATGTAAACCTGGTCCAATTAATAAATTAAAATGAGTTGAATTAGCAGCTTCAGTCTGCATTTCATTAACTTTTACAGTATAGTTACCTGACTCTTCAAATGTTCTATTTGCCATTTCATCATTAATGACATTATACTGAGTAGTTAATTTTTTAGAAATAGGAAGACCGTTTTGGAAATCCATTACAGCTAAGAAGTTAGAATTAGATCTAGCATCTTGAGTAGGAATAGCAGTTAAGAATGGATTTAATTTTAGCCTGTCAGCACCTGGAGCATTTTCATTATTATAACCTGATGCGTTATCTAATAATGTTGTATCTGAATCTGATGTTACTATTGTTTCAGCTACATCAAATCCTACTGAAACATTATCAGGTTTGTTTGTATATTTAGAAGCAATTACTGTATTAGAAGAAACTTTTAAGAAATGCCCTTTAGAATAAACTATTCCTTCTGAAACTTTTACAGCATAACCCTTACCTACAGCTGTATTAGCGTCTGTTACTTCAGAACCAGCAATAGTTAAAGTAGTATTATTATACAATGAATTAGCATTAAATGAGGTGTTACTATGTACTTCAATTGTTTCTGTAGTTGTAAAAGTCTTAGCACTACTTAATCCAGTTGTTAAATAATCGACGTATAAAGTAGTTAAGTTTGGATCTTGAGATACAAGACCATCTGCGTATGCTACAATCTGAGCAGTAACGTTTGAAATTGTACCTTTAGCATATAAAGTAAGGTATGTAGAAGGTGCTACTGGCTGACCATCTACTTGTAAGTCTGCAACTTTAATATAATCGAATGCTGGATCAAGAGTAATAGAACAACCTTCAATAATTGTTCCTTCTTTGTAAATATTATTACCAAATCTTTCTACTTGGTTTTGTAATATTGTTTGAAGCTGAGTAAGTTCTCTTGCTTGTAATGCTACGGCTGGCTTAAAAAGAACACGATGGAACTTTTTATCTTCATTGTAATCATCGTAATATGGACTTACGTTGAAATTTGTATCTAAACTCATCTACTACCCTAAAATTTTAATATTAATTTAAATGTTTCTGTCTGGTTATTATCTCTTGAAACAGCTGAGATATTCTCTTTATAAATTATCTCACCTGATCCGCTCTTTAATTCTGGTAATGAGACACCAGTAATTTTAAACTCTGCAGCACTATTAGCTCCTGATAAATATTTATCACCCCCGGATACATCAGACAGTAAGAATGTATTTCTAACATCAGTTAATTCAATGTTTCCATTAGAAGTTCCAGGATGTGAAAGAACAAAACCTGATGCTAATGATTCACCTTGATTAACTTTCTCATCTTCTATTAAACCGTTACCTTGGGTTCCTGTATAAGAAACGTTTGCTGTATATTTGTGTGTCTGTCTAAAAGTTGCTGTTGGCTGTGAAACAGCACTAAGTGTTGCATTCCCGCCTGTAAAGGTAATTGTCTCACTTGAGTTAAAATACCCTCTTATATCTTTAACAGATATATCAGAAGATGCGACTGAAACAACTGTAGCTGTTGCGTTACTTGAGCTACCAGTTACTGTTAAGCCTGAAGCGATAGCAGCTGTATTAGCTGAAAACGTTAAAGTACCGTTTGCAAATAAAGGATCTTTAATTAATCCTATTTCTCTAAAGTCGTTATTAGCAATTAATTTGCCTGATTCAGTATTAGCTAAAGATACGCTTATACCAATTTTATTACCAAATAGTTCCGAGAGATTATTTGATCCGTGCCCATTAGGTGGCGATATTACTGCTCGTGCGGCAGCTGTTGTGGTCAAATAACTGTTTGAAACTGCGTTGGTAACAAATCCTGTATTACCTTGAATACTTACATTTGCATATGTATAATTACTTCCTACATTTATAACTTCAACATTAGCAACAACGTTAGCATTTAATAAACTGTTTACTCTTGCTCTTGCAACAGCACCTGTACCATCTCCAGTAATTATTACTTGAGGGCTAATAGTAAACCTACTATCAGAAGCTAGTGCTGTGCTAAACTCAGAAGCTAATAAAACTCTTTTCTCATTAGCTGTTACAATATACTCATCTACTATTCCAATCTGACCTGCACCGGTTCCAGATTCAATATAGAAAGCTGAGCCTTTATAGAAATCTGTATTTGAAGATAGTTCATCTCCTATTTGAGTTACTGAGACTACATTAGAAACTGTTGAAGATGTAGTACCTGTAATTTCATCAGTTGCATCTAAAGTACCACTGATAGATGAAACCGTTAAGTGAGTAGCATTTGAATCAATAATAACACCATTAGCTGTTCCTAAGCTGGCTAATATGTTAGCAGTAGAAGTTCCACCTGATATTGCTACAGTAGGAGTGCCAGAATGTGACTTACCCTTAGTAATTAAGTTAACACCTGTAATAGATCCATTTGCGTCAACAGATGTAATATTAGCAGTTGCTACAGCTGTAGCTGTTCCTGTTATAGTAATAGTATCAGAAGTAGTATAACCAGCTCCGCCATCTAATATTCTCAAACCATTAACGAAGGATGTAGTTACTTCCTCTTTTACAAACCCTGAGGTATTACCTACGTTAAGAACAGAACTTGTTGTTCCTGATAAAGCTATTAATTTATTATCTCCTGCAACTCCATATTGAGTAACAAAACCATTAGCATAACTTGAATAATTATTACCACTGTCAGTAATTTTAATTACTTGAATTGAACCATCCACAGCGCTTGATGTAACCTCAGTGTTAGATACTATTGGGATAAATTCATTAGTAGTAAATTTATCGTATGTTGCTTCTGGAATAGTATACATATACTTCCATTGATAACCATCTGATGCTGTGATGTAAATAGAATCATTAGCATTTGTTTCAGTTAATGATGGAGCTTGTATTGAGTTAGCCCCATAGTTATTATCTAAACATTTAAATACATTATAATTTGAAGTCTCTTGTACTATAACAAAGAAATTAGTTTCGTTTAAATGAGCTTTTGTATCATCATACATTTCATAAAATGTATTGTTAGACCATTGATTATGTTTAGCCATATGTATTACATCTGCATAATTAATTTTTTTACCACCAATCATATTTCTATATGATTCATAATGTATATTATTAACTGATTCTTCAAATGCTGGAGTAGTATCACCGTTTGCAAAAGGTGTATGCTTACCATAATACAGGTATAAAATAGTATTAGCAGGCTCAGTTAATGATTCTCTAAACTGCTCTGCGCTAGAAACTTTAAAATTGTTTGTAATAAAATTGTGTGCCATATTAACTCGTTGTTATTGTTGCATTCGCTGCTGTTAATGCTAGCGTTTCTGATTCCCTTACTTTTACTACTTCCCCAAATAATTTAGTACCTGATACATGTAATATTTCTTTTAGTTGTTCTTCATATTTAGCTAACGCAATACCAGTTCTTACTACATAAGAGTATTCTTGGTAATAATTACTATCTTGTATTTTAGATATATCTCCTACAAAGCTAGTTCTATCTCTCCATTGCCCAGCTCCAACACCCTGTTTTCCTGTTAAAGCCGACCCTGTTACAATAAATGGTGTATCATCATTTTGTAATTGAACGGTAGTATTTGCTTCGTAGCCGTAACCTGAATCTATAATTTCTACACCTGAGGCTACACCATTAGCTGTTATTACAGTTGCGTTAACTACAGCATTTAGACCGATAGGCAAAGTAGTATCATCTTGATACGCAAATAATACATTTGCTGTTGCACCAGAAGTTGCACCTGTTAAAGTAGCTCCGGCTACAAATGCTTGACCGAATTTTAATCTTCTAATTTTTATTTGCTCTACATTATTAACAGTAGATGTAGATTTATATCTTCCAGATGCTATTGCACTAATTGTAGTAGCGGCTACACCAGATGAAGCTGGAGTAATAGCAGCATTAGAAGATAATGTAACAATATCAGTTGCGTCATTAAATGTTCCAATTGGGGTTGATATTTTAATATGAGTAGCATTAGATGATTCAACAACACCAGTAGCCCCTGTTGCAGCTTGTGAAACACCTTCACCTATTATAATAGGTGCTCCTCCATCTAGAGTAACATTACCATTATGGTCGACTAAGAAACCAGCTAATGATAAAGTTTGTGACAAACTTTCATCAGGAATAAATAAACCGTTTCTATTTCCTATAACACATACTAAGTCCCTTCTGTTAAAACCTGCAACATAAGGGTTATGAACTAAAGGCACAGGATCTAAATTATAGCCACTTCCTGGGTTAATAAAGTTAAGTGATTCTATAGTACCAATTGTAAATGTACTAAATGTTAGAGCATTATATAATATAGTTGTTAGATCAGCTTGACCTGATTTAGGTAATCCATAACCGAAATCCATATTAACTGATACTGATGCGCCAGTTCCAGTTGATGTATTGATTACTATAGATGCATTTGAGCCATACTCTGTACCAGGCTCATTTAATAATATACTATGTACTGAACCAGAGTTAGATGCATTAGCAGAGAATACCCCAGTTGCTGTCACGTTTGGTGAACCGCCACTAAATGTTACTGTATCAGAAGGTTGGTATCCAGTTCCTGCCATTAAAGTTGAGTTAGCTACATTAGCAAAAGCATTTACTCCTTCATTAGTAATTGTTCTACTATTAGTAAATGACCCATTAGATAAATTTCTAGCTACAATATGAGTAGCATTGATTGATTTAACAGTACCAACAGCTCCAATTGAGTTGCCTGATGCTCTCATTCTTGCTTTTAAGACTGCTCCTGATCCAGATGATGTTATAGTAACAGCTGGAACGCTTTCGTATTGTATACCATTATTTGATATTTCTATACCTTGAACAGTTCCATTACTATCTGTTACTACATTTGCAGCTGCAGTAGTAGCTGGACTTCCACCGGAAAATATTACAGTATCTGAATTACTATATCCTGAACCTACCGTAGTTACTGCAATACTGTTAACAACTAAATTAGCTTCAAATATATAATCACCAGCTGAAAAAGTTCCGTTAGCTGCAAAAGGCATTCCTGAATTAGCTATATTATTAATACCTATACTTGTATCAATAGTTACTGAATCAACAAAACCTATTCCGGAATTTGATCCGTTAACATGCACATTAGAAGTTGGCACAGGATTTAAAGCTGTATTATTAGCTCCAATTATATCTGTAAATAAAGATAATGTTTCTTGAGTACCTAAAGAACCAACTTCAAAATCACCGGCTGTACCTGAACCTGTATTAGCTACATTTGCATAAGTATTACTTGTAACCCCAATAACAAAAGTATAATTACCTTTATAGAATGGTTTGTTATTAGCATTTAAACCTATTACGTTAGCTGTTTCTCTTACTTCTCTTCCTATAAATTCACCAGTTGCGGTAGCATTAACTACTGTATCGATTGCTACATTTGTTGCAACATTATCTGAATATAGTAAATCAGCTTGAGCGAAATCACCATTATGAGTAATAATAGTAATAACATTTCCAGTTCCAGTAGCAACCCAATAACCGTTTGCTACCTCACTACCACCTGTATTAATACCTCTAATAATGTTACCTGAATTAGCAAAACTAATAAAATCTACGTTACCTGAAGTCCAAGAAACATTGGCAAGAGGTTGCTTTACTGTTTCAAATAGAAAGAAGTCTTCTATTTCTGAATTAGAATTAGATGTATTAGCTACTACTAAAGTAGCATTTGAAGATAGTGATCTTGTAAAATTATTAGATATAGTATAACCATAACCTCCATTAGCTAATTCATAATCAACTTTACCTGTTGCATCAACAACGGAAGTAATTCTTGCTCTTCCATCTTTACCTCTTGATGATATAACATTAAACGTATCACCAACGCTGAATAATCTTCCCCCATTAGTAATAGTAATATTAGTTAATGAACCAACCATTTTAGGAGCATTCTCTATAAGGCCATCGTCACTAATAAACTCACCTGTTTGGAAATTACCAACAACGTTAGATAAGAAAGCTAATGTTACTCTTTTACCGTTTATTACTTTAGTAATTACTGACTCAACAAATGCAGTAGCTGCTGAACTTGAACCTATTACCTCATTACCGATAAAATTTTTAGTTCTTTCTGATGGTGATAGTTCTAAATATGATGGTTTATTAAATGAGCTTTGGGATGGAATTAAAACTCTTGAACTCGGTAAAAATACTTCTATCTCTTGTCCAAAAAGCATTCTTATTAATAATTCAATAGAGCGAATACTTCCTTTTGATTGATAAATATCGCTTATGTGCTTTATCATGAATCTTTCATCAGATTCAGAATTTAATTGAGTACCTTGTAAAAAAGTATTTTTAAAATGAATTAAAAAATCAGATATTGAGGAATCAATATCTCTATTATCTTTTAGCTCTCTTAAAACTTTATTAGTTTGATCGCTTGTTTCTAACCATTCATAATAAGCCAAGATAAATTGTACAATCTCACTATTAGATTCTTTGAAAATATCAGGAAATTGATTTTCAATAAAATTTGAAATATACTCAGGCGTGCTGGGCATTATAATCTCTCTTGATTAACGTTTAATATAATATCTTCTGAATTAAGCTGTAAAATTGTTGCCTGTTTAGATGTTATATCTTTATTTTTTACTCTGGCAAATACTTTAAGAATACCACCACTAAATGCTGGAATTAAAATAGAATTTATTTCAACTTTACCAGTTGTATAATTTACTGATCCAGCATCAGATAATAGTTCAACAAATTTATTTGCTGTATCTAATTTTACAACTTTTAGAATACCGCTACCATTATCAATTAAAAAGGCATTACTATCTGTACCATAAGTAAATAAAGATGATTCAACTGCAGGAAGATATAATCTTCTTTCTGAATTAGTATTAAATAAATCATCCGCTTCTAATTCATTATCAAACAATAATTCGTATGATGCTGCTGTTGTTGAACTTGGTGTGAGCTTTTTAAATATTCTATTTCTAAGTTGAGAAGATATAATACTAGTATCAGAGTTATCAATACCTGCTAAAGCTTTTGAATGTCTATAAGTAGATTCAAAACTATTAATATTATTATTAGCATAAGTTAATAAAGCCGATTGTGCTTTTGACTGTATAGTTGCAGCTGTTTGAGTTGTAACAGATATATTATAAGCAATATCTCCTACTATTTCAATAAAAGTAAACTCGGGTTGAACTACTTCTACATCGATACCTAAAGGTGTTCTTTTACTAAAAAAGTCTGATATAGATTTTTTAGCTGATGCTGGTACACCATCTGCATCTTTCATATCAACAGCTAAAATAACTTTACCATATCTTGGTGTTGCTAATTCTTCACCTCCAAAGGCTAAAACGTTTTGAATATTAGGAAATTCTCTTTTTGCTAAAATTTCATAGTCATTAGAAGTAACTGCTCTTTCTTGAACTTGAAACGATTTAGGAGCATTTATTCTTATGCTTTCAATATCTTCTGGTTCAGCACCACCTATAGAATTAGTTACAGTTGTTACAAGTACATTACCGTAGCCATCTATATTTGAAGCAGAACTGAATACTTTACCATTATCACCTTCTTTTTTACTTGATACTCTATACTTGGCTTTAATTATATTACCAATTTGAGGTTTCTTACCAAAAACTCCATCACCAAATGAAATTCTATAAAGATTATCTTTTGCAGGTTCTATAAAATAACTATTTGAACTTTCAGTTAAACCAAATAATGTATCAGCTTTTGACCATATACTATTAATTGAACTAGTATTAGAAATTCTTATATTTACTTCTAAATGATCTATATCAATATCTTGATTTGAAAGATCAGCTACAAAATTATTAGCAGTTGTTACTGTAAAAAACTCTTCAATAACTTGACCTTCATATAATTCTATATTATTAATAACCCAGGTTGGATCACCATTAGCATCTTCTGATTTTGTAATAATATGATCACTTTGTGTTGAAAAGGTTTTAGTGGAGCCTGCTATAGTAGTAGTAAATTTATGCCACTTAGGAATTGTAACTGTACCTGGATTATCAGTTGGAATAACTTTTACATTAACAGTAGCTTTAGAACTAGAAGCCGACCTTGGAAGATAATTTAATTCTTTAGCATGAGAAATAATACTATCTCTAATTTGAGCTGTATCAAGAAACATTTCATTAGCTATCATATTAGCATAAAAATTATTTAAATATGTATTATAAGCTAGAACATCTAAAAGAGTGTTCATATTTGAACCTAAGAAATTATAGTCCTTAATATTATTTTGTGAACTTAAATATTTTTGTAAATTACCTTTTATAGTTTGAAAATCTAAATCTACTACTGAAGTTGCTGTGTTTGCCATTACCTTACCCTACTTAATACTGTTGAAAATGATCTTATTCCATCTATGTTAATAGCTCTATATTCTATATAAACATTTAAGCTATGCCTGTCAATATCGTTTTCAACTATAACATCTATAATTTGACATCTTGGCTCATAATTTTCTATTACTTCAAAAACTGCTTCTTTTAAATTATAAGAAGTCTGTGGTGTAGCTAATTCAAATAATAAGCTTCTTATATTACTACCTACAGTTGGCTGAAAGAGTCGTTCGTAAAAATTAGTTTGCAATAAATTTTTTATAGACTGCTCTATTGCTGCCTCGTTAGTATTAACCATAACATCATCTGTAGCTGGATTTACAGCAAGATCAGATCTAAGATCTGAATAAAAAACTTTAGTTGTTTTTGTACTTATAGCCATATTTTTATTTATCTTA
>Ga0222718_10001996_pt1 | contig 18810 bp, 21 predicted proteins | sample C33_27DmetaG_FD_165045 | JGI IMG/M metagenome (GOLD analysis project Ga0222718, IMG submission 165045) | Estuarine water microbial communities from San Francisco Bay, California, United States - C33_27D | ecosystem: Environmental > Aquatic > Marine > Unclassified | place: USA: California... | reverse complement strand
ATAGGTAACAATATGGCTGACAGACTTCCAAAATATAGACCACTGGGTGCATCTATCGCCAGCGTGGGCAATGTTAGTTATGCTCGGACTGGGCAGGCTCGCGCCCAAGCGTCTAATGCTATCGCAAACGCGCTAAACAAAGTGACTGATTTTGTTTATGAAGAAGCCAAGGAAGAGGCTGTTAAGTTCGGCGCAGAGAACGCGCCAACCGCAGAACAGTTTAAAGCAGCTCAAGAAAGTGGTAGCGAGCTGGTAATGCCAACCGGCGACATCGCTCGCACTTCTGCCCTAAAGGTTATGTCGTCTCGGCTGGAGATGGCGGCCAAAGAGGAAATAGCAAACTTCCGTCTCAACCCAGCAAACCGCCTTCTTGATCCGACGGAATACGCGCAAAAGATTAACGCCATCGGTAACGGTTACGCGGAAGCTCTAAAAGAGATTGACCCAGTAACCGCAGTAAACTTTCAGGCCAGCATTGCGACTAGCGCGAACACCTCCTTGCGTGCCCACATAACTGAGATGATTTCCAACCAGCAGGAAAACGAACGGGCTATGGACTTTGCGGCTGTGGATACAGTGAGCGAAACCGTTGCCACCATCGTGGCGGCTGGGCCGGTGTTGGGTTCAGACGGAACACTAATCAGCACGAAACAACAGGCTGAGGCTGAGATTGCTAGAATTTATACTTTGGGCAAGCTGACCGGCGCGGAAAGAAAAGCGGCGGTCAAGACAACCACTGAGGCTTACCAAGCGGCACAGCAAGACAAGATTGCGAACTGGGTTAACCGAGACCCCAACGCTCGTTTGCAAGAGCTCATGACGTTAGAAGTAACAGACCCTGCAATCGCTTTGGACATAAGTGAGATGACCGGCTCCGAGCTTGCCGGGGTGTTTAAGGCGGTAAACGACGCCGTCAAGTCGGATCTCGCAACAGAGAGTGCAATGGACGCCCGCGCGGAACGCCAAAGAAAAAAGGCATCCTTAGAGATACAAGCAGAGTTGGCCGAAGTAGCCGGCGACGATGACCTAGAAGAAACGCTAATGGAAAAGCTACGCATCCAAGACCCAGCGGCGTGGACGTCCATAACAAGCGCAATGAACACCAAAGGCGGGACTGATATTGCTACTGTTGTGTTTGCCTTAGATCGCAAGCTGGTTGACGGAACACTCAAATACGTAGATGTCTATGAAGCGCAAGAAAATGGAAACATCACCGGCGAGACCAGACGTCGCCTAACCAGTGGCATCAAGTCTAACAATGACGAAGAATTTAGGGAAGCAATGACGTACGCGAAGAGTGTCTTGGGCTATCCTGACAAGAACGTTATAGTGATGGAGGACGTCGACAGAAAAGCACTGCAGGCAGTGTCGAGTATTCGAGCTCGCCTCATACTCGAAAGAAAGCGCGACCCGGATTTGGACGCAATGACGTTTATCATGCCATTAGTTGAGCGGGCAAAAACCGACACGACGGGCGCGGGACTTGCAGAAGCAAAAGCCGAACTGCCCCACATTGCGAAATACTTTGGCGTTGAAAAACCTAAAACCGTCGATGATTTAAACAAGCTTAAACAAGAAATTCAATTGAGAATGAGTAAGAAGGCCAACCCCTACAATCCTGTGCAGGGCGCGGCTGACATTTACAATATCGACATAATTATTAAAAGTATGGAGGGGCAAGAGTAATGGCTGAGAAAGATTTACAGGCCGAGATGGAAAAAATTAACGCCCTGCGCAGTAGCGGCGTCCAGTTCACCATTTCCCCAGACGGCAGAATGACGAGCGATAAGCCGTTCTTTGAAGAGTTTGCGGACAGGGGCTTAGAGACCCTAGCCGGTGCCGCTGGCGGTCTTGTCGCGGGTGGCGGTGTCGCGGTGGTTGGCACCCCCGGAGACCTTGTAGGTATCGTTGACGGCATCTACGAAAGCATTGTGGCCGAAGATGGCGAACGCCTACAGGCTTTTCTTTCTACGCTAGTCTCTCACTCTGAAACTTACGGGTCGGAAGCACTCCGGCCTCTCGTGCTCGCCGCGATAGACCGTATGCCCGGAAACGAGCAGGTCAAAGAAACAATGCGCCTCGGCTTAGATATTGGTGAAATATACAGTATTCCTACTGGTTTAGGCGTGACCGCAAAGGTTGCCAAAAAAGCTGTTCAAAAAGTTGCGCCGACAGTTCTTCGCGCTGGCAAGGCGGTTGTTCAAAAGGGTTTAGAGAAGGTTGACGAAGCCGGACAGGCGGCGCAGACACGCCTTGATGAGCAAGGCGGCCCGCGCCTTATGTCGGGTATTGATCCCGTGCAAGCTAAAGACGAGCTGGTGGCCGGTGCCGGTCAGGTGGCGCGTGCTGTGTTGCCCAAGACGGACGAAGTTTCCGACCGCGACCAGCTTAAGCAAGTTTTAGACATTCGTTCCCAGCAGATGGAACTTAAACCGGCTGACAGGTTACAGCCGTCTGGAGAAGACCCACTGTTCGACACGAGCGAAGCAGGTTACGCGGCAAACATGCCGGAACAAATTGTGACGCCAGTGCCTCGCGCACCGGAGGGCACAAAACTACCTAAAGGCAACCGAGCCTCTGGTGTAGTAGAAAAAACAGAAGAAATTGCCCAAAGACTTGCAGAACGCATGAAGCCATACTTGGGAACGCCCGCTCAATACTTCTACAATACGGGCCCAATTATAGCTAAGGCTGAAGAGCTGGGTATCCCAGCGGAAACGGCAAGGGAACAACTCAAGAAGTTTGCCCTTAATTATGCCGCCACAAGCCCGCGCACGATGACTGAACAGAACCTGCGAAACGCATCGCTCGTAAGTGCCAAACAGTCCCAAGGAATACCAGTCGATGAAATTGTCGGTGGAGGCGGAACTGGCATCAATGAAAAGGGTTATCCTATGATGATTGGCCCGTCAGGCATTCACCGCAAACTGATTGATGCGGCGGCAGCGGACGGCATAGATGTAAACACTAACCCCAAGCCGGCTACCTTTGCTGAGAATGTTATGGGTAATCTGAACGGCGTGACGGTTGATACGCACGCTGTCCGTGGTGCCTTGGACGCTATGAACGAAATTGAACCCGGCTCAATCCCAGAAGGGTTTATCTTGCCGGAGTTTAGGGCACAGTACAAAGCAGACCCATCTTCGTTTGACCCGGCAAAAATGGTTGATGATACGATGGCGTCTCAGAAGATTGATGGCGTATCTATGCAAACTGAATACGCTGTGTTCTCCGATTTATATAGGCGTGCAGGTGAAATTTTAGGGGTGTCCCCGGCTGAAGCACAATCTCTTGGGTGGTTTGGTAGTGGCGACAGAACAGGCCTTGGGTCTGACTTAAAAACTGTCGTTGACCTAATTGACGACAGGGTGGACGTAACAGCTAAAGCACTTGGCAAAACAAAAGATGAAGTGTTTGTTGGCTTTATGTCTGGTAAAATACCGTTACTATCTGTTGGGGGTTTGACGCTGATGGAAACAGGAAGCATGATGGAAGAGGCACAAGATGGCAATCTCTAAAGACACGATCGAGGGCAAGATTGACGAGCTGGTTGCAAAAAAAGAAGTGCAATCTGCCGTCTTTGACGAGCAACCTATCGAGACGCCTGAGCCGACTGAACAAGTTGTGGCTGAACAAGACGGATACAGCGAGCTATTGCTCGAGCCTACACCCGATGTGACGGCTACGCCTGAACAAGTGGAAGCAGTTAAGGTCGCGGGCATAGCCCGCAAATTTAAGGGCGGGTTAGAGTTCATTGGCAAGAAAGTGGCAAAGGCCGAAGAAGCGGCGGAGAAGTCCGTCGTTCCACCCGCCCCACGCGAACAAATCTTCGAAGCCGGCGGAACATACGTCGTGCGCGAAGCACCCGTGGAAGACGCACAGCAAATCATCGACATGATTGACGGAGACTACGACAAGGGCATTAATTTCATGAACTTGTCCGATGATTTTTTGGATTTTGATACTGCGGAGTTTGTGGAAGCCACAAAAAAATCTAACGCCGATTTGTTCGAGAGTGCAAGGCGCGGCACACTAAATTTTGAAGCAGTAAAAGAGTTGGCCGAAGAACAAACTTTGGGCAACGTTGTCAATAAATGGATCAACCGCAAGCCGGGCACGGCAGCCAACGCCGAAGACTTGCTTGCCGGACTTGTGGCCGTAAAGGCTTTGGCCAACCAAACAAAGGAAGCCTATGAGTTTGCAACTTCATTGCCAGCCGGCGTGGAGCGTCAGGCAGCCTTATCTCGTGCCCGGAAAATAATGACTATTTACTCACTCACCATCTCTAATGTTTCGGGGGCGGCAAGTGAAGCGGGGCGTTCTCTGCAGGTCGTCCGCACATTGGGTGATGGTGTAAGCCTTGGGGATATAAAAAGGACGTCGGAACAACTAGACGAACTCCTGCGCGACCCCAACGCGCAAGACCTAGAGTTTATGGGTGAGAGATTTATGGCCCTGCCGAATGAGCAAGCACGCGCCCACTTTGCCAAGCAGTCGATGTTTGCCAAGACGTCCGACGTAATTGTGGAGATATGGATTAATTCTATTCTTAATGCTCCCCAAACGCACGCGATTAACATTCTCGGCAACGCTGGTTTCGCGCTGTATCGCGTCGGTGAGACCGCCTTGGCCGGAGGTATCGGGAAAATTCGCACGAGCATCACTGGGTCTAAGGATCGTGTATTCGCGGACGAGGCGTTGGTCGAACTAAACGCTATAAAGAATGCGTCTCTTAATGCGCTCGTCATTGCCGGCAGGACTTTGCGGACAGAGGAAGGAAGCGACATTACGGAACAAATATCCAAGATTGACGTAAGAAACAGACGCGCCATCGGCACGACTGGAGACCCGAAGCAAATACTTGACCAAATTAGAAACGGCGACATGACCTCGGCCCTTGTTAACGTGGTCGGCTCCTTCGCCAGAATGGGCGGACGCTTCCTTATCGCAGAAGATGAATTTTTTAAAGCAATCCTGTACCGGTCTTCGCTAGAAAGAACGGCACACGTCAGAGGCCGCCAAACATACGACCAAGCCGTCGCGTCTGGAAAGACCGTGGAGGAGGCCGAAGAGATGGCTCAAGCGGAGCAGCTCCGCATATTAGAAGAACTTCCGCAGGACGTCGTCGAAAGCGCAAAAGCCTTCTCCCTAGAGGGCACGTTTCAAAGTGACCTAGAGGGCGTATTGACTAAGATACAGGGGTTCTCACAATATCCTATCGTTAAGCTGTTTGTGCCGTTTTTGAAAACGCCCACAAATATCATGAGACAGACACTAAAGCGTAGCCCTGTAATGTTGGCACACCCAAACTTTTACAGAAAGCTCGCGGCGGGTGGGCGAGAGGCAGACACCGCTATGGCACAGGTCGGGGCCGGCTCTGCGATTATGGGAACATTTGCTATGCTGGCTATGGGCGGCGGCGATCCTTCTGAATACCCACCATACTTTATTACGGGCTCTGGGCCGGTAAGCCGCAAAGCAAAGCAGGCTATGGCACGGCTGGGCATACAGCGGTACGCTATAAACATTCGTCAGGAAGACGGGAGGACTTACAAATCCATACCCTACTCGCGCCTCGATCCTATGTCTGGAATGCTCGCTATGTCTTCTGACTTTGCCTATTACGCGCAATACTCTGACGACGAGAACGAACTGGCCGCGTTGGCACTGGCCGCCACATTGGGTATTGCAGAATACACCCTACAAAACCCGTTCTTGCAGGGCGTGTCGGAACTAAGTGGCGTGCTGGCGGCAGACAACCCGGCAGACGCTATGTCGCGGATTGCAGAGCTTCTTGGTCAGAAAGTTACCGAGGCCGGTCTGGCCGCTCTTCCGGGTGTGTCTGCTATGGGTGCCGCAGTCGAGCGCAAGATGGATCCAACCAAACGGAGCACTATGCTTCCCGCCGGCAAGAGTAATGTTCCGGGCTTTGGTGATATGGACATCACAGAGCTGCCAGCATTTATGCGCGGGTTTTACACAGCTCTGGCTCGCGCCAAGGCTCGCAACCCAATCTTTAGCAAAGACGTGCCGCCGCAGTACAACCTGTGGGGTGAGGAGAGAAAAGAAGGTGACGGAACAATGTTTGAGTTCTTCAGCCCCATCCGCGTTAAAAACACAAAATACTCACCTGTCGATGTTGAATTGCTTGGGCTTGGCGACGGCCCCAGAATGCCAAGCAAAAAAATAGACGGCGTCTTGCTTAATCGTGACCAGTACAACGAGCTGCTACTTGCTACGGCCAATATGGACTTTGCGGGAAACATGCCGGGTGACATTGGATACAACCCTACGCAGGCACTGCTCCCAGTGCTTAATCGGCACATCAACGGTGCGGCCTATAAGTCACTCCCAACCAATATGGACAAGGCGGATGCCCTTAAAAATATTTACGGCAAACGTCTGACTTTCGCCCGCAAACTGTTGCTACAAAACAACCCAGACTTAAGGCGTAAAATTCAGGCAAAGCCATAAGTATGGCGAACCATAACGAAACAGGATATAATCCAAACACAGAGGTAAATTAAATGGCCGATTATGACATCAACGCAGTAACCCGCAGGGTCGTTTATTCCGGTGCGTCCGGTCTGGGCCCATATGCGTTTGCATTTGAAATCCTCGAACAGACAGACGTTGTCGCATATTTCAACGCCACAAAGCTGACGCTGACCACAGACTATACTGTGACGATTAATTCTAACGGCACTGGCTCGGTCAATATTGTGACTGGCGGCTCTGTGCCGTCGACGCCCACCGCCTCGGATCAAGTCGTTCTGGTCGGCTCTCGTGACATCGAGCGCACCACAGACTTCGTTACTGCCGGCGAGCTACGCGCGTCAGCCCTGAACGAACAGCTAGACAGCCTTACCATCTTCGATCAGCAACTTGCCGAAGAAAACAAACGGACAATCCGTGCGCCGGTGTACGACCCGGCACTGGTTGAGGACGGCGGCGTTGTCGATATGACACTACCTGAGAAGGCGTCTCGTGCCGGCAAGACACTGGCGTTTGACGACGACGGCAACCCAGTTGTGGGTGAAGACATCGGCAACTGGCGTGGCGATTGGGCCGCGAGTGTCGCGTACGATGTGCGCGACTTGGTTCGTGACCCGGTAGACCTGAACATTTACCGAGTAAACACCGCACACACGTCAAGCGGCGTGGCTCCTCTGACCGGCAACGCGGACTACGCAAAGTTTGACCTAGTGATTGATGCGGCCTCTGCCGCCGATGCAGAGGCCGCACAGCTTGCCGCTGAGGCGGCACGCGACGCGGCTCAACTGGCGCAGGCCGCAGCAGAAACTGCCGAGACAAATGCCGAGCTGGCAGAAACAAACGCGGCTACATCTGAAACTAATGCGGCTACGTCAGAAACTAACGCGGCTACGTCAGAAGCCAATGCCGCTACGTCAGAGACTAATGCCGCCACGTCAGAAACTAATGCGGCGGCGTCTGCCTCATCTGCCTCCTCCTCTGCTTCTACCGCTACAACCAAGGCGTCTGAGGCGGCTACATCCGAGACCAACGCGGCAACCAGCGAGACTAATGCCGCTACATCTGCCACAAATGCGGCGACTAGCGAGTTTAACGCTGGCACTAGTGCGGCAAGTGCGTTGGCTTCTGAGGGTAGCGCATCAGCTTCTGCATCTAGTGCGGCGGTAGCCCAGACCGCGGCTGAAGCGGCCCGTGATAGTGCGCTCGCCGCCTTTGACAATTTCGACGATAAGTATCTTGGAGAAAAGGCATCTGATCCTACGCTTGATAATGACGGGGATGCTTTAGTAGCTGGTGCGCTTTACTTCAATACAACCGACGACGCAATGAAGGTTTACAACGGCACATCTTGGGTTGATGCCTATGCTGATGGTGCAACACTTGTGTCTAAGTCCGGCGACACAATGACTGGCAACCTGTCATTTGGCGACAATGACAAAGCCATCTTTGGTGCTGGCTCTGATTTGCAGATTTATCATGATGGTAGCCACAGCAACATTACAGACGCTGGAACTGGAAACCTTCGCCTTCAGGGTAACAATCTTGTTCTGCAAAATTCAGATGCAACTAAGAGTTATTCGGTTGCTGTCAACGGTGGAGCAATAGATTTACGCCACAATAACTCGGTCAAGCTCGCTACCACCCCCACAGGCATTAATGTCACTGGCAATGCTACATTTGACGACAACGGTAAGGCCGTCTTCGGTGCCGGCTCTGATTTGGAAATACTTCACGATGGCACAAATAGCGTTATTAGAGATAATGGGACTGGCAACTTAAGCATAACAACAAATGGCTCAAAAATTGGGTTTTACGACCAAGCAAATACCCAATTCTTAGCGGAGGCTTTCACTGGTGGTGGCTTTAGGCTTTACTATGACGGCTCTCAGAAGTTTGTAACACAACCTAATGGCGTTAAGGTCACTGGCAATGTAGTATCTCAAGTCGGCATCAACGCACAGACTGGCACAACCTACACAACAGTTCTTGCTGACCAGTCCAAGCTAGTGACGCTTAACAATGCGTCTGCTATTGCTTTAACCATTCCTGCTAATTCTTCTGTGGCCTATCCTGTAGGCACACAAATTGACCTGTCGCAATTTGGTGCTGGTCAAGTAACTGTGGCTGGTGCTAGTGGAGTAACAGTGAACAGCGCATCAGGTCTAAAGCTCCGGGCTCAATACTCGTCTGCTAGTTGCGTTAAAGTTGATACTGATACTTGGCTACTAGTGGGTGATTTGGAGGCTTAATATGTTTACGTTAGGTATTGCCGCATCTTCACTTATTAACCTTGAAATTATTTTTGACGCTACGGGAAACGCAAGTTATTCTCCAGAGGTAGAGGGTGAATATGTAAACACCCCTGAAAAAAGATGGCTTGGTGATACTCGTTATCTTGGTCTTGTTGGAGCTAAGTATTTAGTCTCTGACTCCTTTCAGCTTAATGGCAGAGAAACTAATTTTGTTTATTACAGGGATAGAGCTGGTGGTCTTGATAGCCATTTTCTTGTCTTGGCTGACGTTGAAGGTGGCGAACAAGATGCATATAGTGGATTTCCACAAAACTCTGGTTGGACAACGGTAACTGTTACAAACAACACAACAAGTGCCACTGTAACTCATTCAAGGTCTTCCGCTACTTTTGCAGGTAGCAATACCCTACTTGCAAACAGTGTGTCACAATCTGCTGGAGCTTGGAGTTGGGCAAACATTACTGACACTTTGCCAACCACAGACAACACCGACAGCATAACAGTAACTATTGAGTAATAGATATGTATGAATACACAGTCATAGTAGAAGATGGATATAAAAGATTGGCCGCTACAGACCCAGAAGTTGGGTATGCAGAGGTTCAGGCTGGCTCTGCTTCGACAGATGCTGAGTATCAATCTGTTTTGTATGAGTTTTTTGAAGAACAAAAAGCCCTTGCGGTTTACGAAGAAAACCTTGAGCCAGACTTTACTCGTAACTTCAAAGACGATGTTTATATGAACGGCGAAGTAAAGCGAACAGATTATTCGTGCGACAGAGTTGAGGCACTTGTAGAAATTAATCGTTTGGTTGAGGCTTTTCCTGAATATACCGTGGAGGAACTTACGTCTAACGCTCAGAATGTTATTGGTCAGTATGGCGCATATCGCCCACCTTACAATGAAAACAGTATTAGCTTTTACGACTTCACCAAACCATCTGTAGAAACATTGGCCGCTTATGGTTGCACTGTTGATACATATGGCAATGACCTCTTAAACTGGCACGGAATTAAACACGATCTAAATAATTTAACCAAGACAGCTAAGTTTGTTTTCAAGCAAAACAGTGGAGTTTATTTATCAAACATCCCTGCTCCGTTGCCAATTAATCAACAGCTTTTTTATGCGCGTATTCACAACGCTGATGGAACGGTAGAGCCTTGGGTTGATGTGTATATTGTCTCAACGTCTAACTATATGCGTAAGTGGTGCAAGGACAACAACCTGACATTCCCATTGCCCGATGACATAGAAGAACAACCGTGGTGTTTTTCCGTGGTTTACAATGAAAATACTTCAGAAATAAATAACGTCAAAGCATATATCCGACATAGGTATTCAGATGCCTGAGATTAAAATAAAGATGAATGACATTGATCGTAATTTTTGGCAAAATGTTAAGAAGGAAAAAGCTTTTTACTATAAAAGTTTAATTAAAAAATTATTTTCAAAGCGAGAGAAGTTGAAACAGTAAGGAATTTATTATGGAATTTATTATCTCAAACTTTACTACTTATGGAAGCTATGTAACGGCAATCATTTCTGCCGCCAGCATTATCGCGGCTGTTACGCCGACACCCAAGGATGACGAAGCTGTGTCAAAGGCCAAAGCGTATGTCGCCAAAGCCTACAAGCTGATCGACTTCTTGGCTCTAAACATCTTGAAAGCCAAGGACAAATAAAATGAACAGCACACAAGCCCAGTTAGAAGCGCACGAAAAAGAATGTGCTATGTTCCGTAAGATGATGGACGAGCGTTTAACTAACTTACATTGGCGTATTACTTGGGCTTGTATCGGTGGTGGTGCTTTGATCTCCGCTTTGTTTAGTGTCTGCGTGGCGATTTTATTCAAGGTCAACTAATGACCCGCGCGGCTTCTTGGCTGAAAGATAATGAAGGCTGGAAATCTTTTCTGGCCTTTATTTATGCTCTTATTTGTGTGTTTGATTTTATTGTCGTGCCGATCTGGATTGGTCTTAATCGCCCCAGCAATGAAAGCATTGACCAAAGACTTCATCAAATTCATATGCACGGTATGGGCGATGACATTGCCAAAGAGATGGTTAAGCCATTGACCCATCAGCACGAACCATTCACTCTCAAAGGCGGTGGATTGTTTCACCTGTCATTTGGTGCATTGCTGACTGGCAGCGCGGTAGCTAGAGGCAAAAGGCGTGACGACTGAGCTTAATAAGAAAAGTGAAATTCACATTGGCCGGGCTGGAGAACTTATGGCGTCTGGTGTAATTGAGGCTCTTGGCTATCGCACAGTCCTCTGCCAGCAATCTTCCTTTGATATGCTTCTGCTACGCAATGACGACACGCACTATCGTGTCGAGGTAAAGACCACAAGCAAGTGCAATGGAGACCCCCGCAGGTCATCCAGCTTGAGCAAGCGATACTCTTGGAACACGGCGCGTGGCTCTGGTGCCAAGACCAAGCTAGACCCGTCTGCTGTAGACCTGCTGTGCCTTGTGGCATTGGACACACGCCGATGCTACTTCAAGCCAGTTTTCAATCATGATGTCGTGCGCTATAATCTTTCTCTTGAGAAGTTGCTTGCAGTAGATGAGCAAGAACAACTTGATGAGGCGTTGAGACAGATAGACGAACGGAGACTATGATGTGGGGCAGTTTAATCGGGTTGATAGTTAATAAAAAAGTAGAGGCTCCTGTAGTGCCAGAGGGTTACTTGTCACCTAACTTTTCCTTGCAGGAGCTAACAAAGAGCCAGACAGCGACACGCCTTGGCATCGACAACACACCTAGTAAAAGGCACATTAATGCCCTGAAGGGGCTTTGCTTACACGTCCTAGAGCCGTGTAGAAAACAGTTTGGCCGTGGCTTTACCCCTTCATCGGGCTACAGAAGCAAGGAATTATGCAAGGCAATCGGCAGTAAGGTGTCGAGCCAACACGCCAAGGGTCAGGCTGTAGATTTCGAGATACCCGGCACAGCCAACATCGACTTGGCTCGCTACATCCGAGACAACCTAGACTTCGATCAGTTGATTTTAGAATTTTATAAAGAAGATGACCCGGAGGCCGGTTGGGTTCACTGTAGCTACAAGGCATCTGGTAATCGCAAGCAGGCACTGATATACAATGGCAAGTCTTACAAAGAATGGAGCGACTGATGGCAGTCAAGAAAGAACAAGTACGCATCGAGCCGGTGAAGAAGCGCACCAGCATCGGGGCATCAACCCGAAGCCGGCCAGCTAATAAGTCGAAGCGTGCAAGCTTCAAAAGGTATCGCGGTCAGGGCAAATAAAAAGGGCGGCCTGAGCCGCCCTTGTAGTTAAACAATTTCTAGCGATCGTGCGCTGCCGGCAATCTTTCGGAGCCTCCCACGCTTCACTAGGTTTTCAATCATGCTGTGCGTCGGTGTCGACGTCCGCCCCGTCAGCTCTGCAAGCTCGCGGATTGTCGGGGTGTAGCCGTTGAGTTCCTGAAACTCTTTGATGACTTGCAACAGCTCTGCTTGCTTCTTGGTTACGCCACTCATTAGCCCATCTCCCTAATCGTAAGTGTGTTCTGCCGCACGCGCGTTTCCGGCTGTGCCGGCACGACTTTCTCAGGCGATGCCTTCTTGGTTCGCATCGGCCAGCGCACGGCGTATCGGCGATTGCCAACCATCCCGACCGCTTTCTCGTGTGAACCCATAGCTTCTTTAAGACCGGCCTCAGCTTCGTTGATTTGTTGTTCGGCAATTTTTTTCTTACGTTTCGCCTCAACCAAATCTTCTAGGTACTGCTCCGCATCTGTGCCGTCTAGCTCCAGCTCTGGCGCACCTTGGTCGACGTTGGAATAGGCTGTGTTGCCATCGGCACTGGAGAAGATAGGGTACCAGTCGCGCCCAAGCTTGCGTCTCTCAAACTCTGTAATGGCGTCAGAGATGCGCTTCTGCAAGGCCAAGTCTTTTTGGTAGACGAAGACCCGTAGTTGGTTGCCGCCGTACAGGACACACACGGCACCCCAGTTAGCGTCGACGCACATCATCTGCGCTTGCAGTTGAAGCGGGCCACGGTACAGGGCAGGCGTTATCTCAGGCTGTGCGCTTGTGTTCTTTGCCTCGAGCACGCCACGACCGGAGATGTCGACTTCGTCGGAGCCAATGCAATAAATATTTTTTTCGGCGTCTGTCTTCACAATTCCGTGGCCAGTACCGGCACCATCAAGAGAGGCGGCCAAGGTTATGTTCTCGTGGAAAAAAGCTTGGTCATAATCAAACTTGGTGTCGGTAAGCCCAAGCCGTTCAGCGGCCTTTGCCAAGATAACAGGCTCGAGGGTATCGCCCCAGCTCATCATCTCGTTTTGCTTGAAGTCTGATTTGAGATTTCCTTCCATAGCGTCGATGCACTTCTTTAACACGTCGTTCGGGGTTTCGTAGGGGCTCGCGTTCAGTAGTGCTGGGACGCGCGAGGCGGTGATGATGTCGTCAGGTGTTAGTTTACCAACCATTGTTAGTGTCCTTTCATAGTGATGATTGCGGCCTCGACCGCTGTGATGTGATGGTATGCGATAAAAGCAATCGCAAATACGACTAGAAGTCCAACGAAGTCGATTAGATCTTTAAGCATTAGATGTCTCCATAATGTTTTTAACTGTTGTGGCGTACCAGCTTTTGCCAGTGGCCGTAGGAATACCCGCCTCATTAAGGCGGCTTGCAATAGCACGAAGCGATGCACCAGCATCGCGCAGTGCGGTGATAACAGGCATCGCCTTGGCGGCAATGGCCTGTGTCTTTGCTCTTTTAACTGCGCCAGCGGCTAGGCCACCCGCGCGAGGATTAGGTGAACCAAGCTTAACGCCCCGCGCCTTTGCGGCGGCGAGGGCTTGCTTGGTGCGGTTAGATATTTCTTCGCGCTCGTGCTGTGCGACGACAGCGCGGACACCAAACTCGAGTGTGCCAGCATTGGGCATGTCAGCGGCCACGATGTCGACGCCAGCCTTACGCAGGGTTAGCAAGAATGCGGCGTCGCGCGACAGGCGGTCAATCTTAGCAATGAGAATTGAGGCACCCGTCTCACGGCACATATCAAGTGCGGCCTCGAGTTGTGGGCGGTGGTCAATCTTGCCGCTTTCAACTTCGGTAAATGAGTGCATGATTTCGTCGGCGTATGGTGCGACGAGATTTTTCTGGGCGTCCAATCCAAGACCTGATTGGCCTTGGGCTTTTGTGGACACGCGATAGTAAGCGACATATTTAGGCATCTGTTTTCTCCGTGCTGGAAATTACTTTTTGGAAATGCTCGAAGCGTTCGAGGTCTTGTTCAAGTTCTTCATGCATCTCCTCGTTTGAATATCCCTTAATGCGCCACTGGCCATCTTGGAAGTACGAACCACACTCGTCACGGATGTCTTCCATCTGGCCAGACACGTCGCTATCCAAAACGCTAAAGGCGTCCGACAGTTCGTCTAGCATGACGGCGACGGCGTCGGCCACAAGGTCTTTCTCGTTCTCAAAGATGACGTGCTGGTCACCCGTCAACTCTTCAATGATGAGGTTTTTAATTTTGTCTAACATTACGCCACCTCGTTGAAGATTTCCAACGCCTTCTCGAATGGCAGGGCGTTGAGGACAATGGCGTCAGGCCATTTTTTTTGTATCTCAGGCAACAACTCATCGCGGTATGGAACGTTAAGAGTGAACAACTGATTGCCCTCCTGAAAAAAGACTTTACGCAAACGCTTCTTGCATTCCTTGATGGCCAACAATCGGTTAACTTCCTCACAGCACCACATCTCAATGTTGTGCTCGATTTCGTGGCCGTGAAATATCTCAACGGGCTTACTGTCAGTGCACCACTGGCTAACCTCTTTGAGCCTTGAGTAAAAGTCTCCAGTAAATTTTTCGTGACGGTCGAAGTGATCTTGCTCACCACGGCCACTGTTACTGACGTATGCAAACGGCTTGCCGTCGACGTAAAGAGTTGCGGTATAACAGTGCGTCTCTTGTGAATTTGATGCCAAGTGCTTTAAGTTTTTAAGTTCTAGTTTCATATCGAAGTGCTCCTTTTTTCTATCGATGTTCTATATATAATCTCATTATCCATCGTTTACAAGTGCTATATGATATTAATCTGAAATAAATTAATGGAGCTAATTATGGCAACTGAAATTAAACCCACCCTCTTGCGCTTGCGGCAGTCTACTGTCGACGCGCTAAAGCTGGAGCTAAAGCAAAGCAGTCATCGATCGATGGCGTCTTTGGCTGACGAAATTCTGTCCAAGGAATTGACGCATCGCCTCGAGGGCCACGCCTCCGACCTCGACAAGTTAGTCGACGCCGCCCGGCGTGTTGTGTAATGGGTGCCAGCCAGCGCAATAAAGGTGCCGCATTTGAAAGATGGTGCGCCAACGAGCTGACGGAAGAGCTGGGGCTGACCGAGCCTCTCCGTCGCAACCTCACACAATACCAAGTGTCAGGCCAAGGTGACTTGGTCATTGATGGTTGCTGGGTTATAGAATGCAAAAGGTACCAGCCGAATGGTTCCGGAACTTGGTTCAAGGATGACTGGTGGCAGCAGATTATTACTGCCGTCGAAAGTGACAGCGGATTACTGCCGGCGTTAATCTTTAAGTATGACCGGCACCCAGTGCGCGTCGTCTTTCCACTGGTCGCAATCAATGAAGAATTTAAGGGCACTGACAGCGCGTTCGAGCCATTCGCTACGAGCTGGCAAACCGGCCTTATGATTTTTAGGGAGCATTTGGATGAGGGTATTGGATCTATTTAGTGGTATCGGAGGATTTAGCATTGGACTTGAAAGAGCAGGATTTGAAACAGTTGCCTTCTGTGAAATCGAACCATACTGCCGAGGCGTCCTCGAACGCCATTGGCCAGACACACCAATCTACGGTGATGTCAAGCAACTCACCGCAGAGCAACTCAGAGCAGATGGAATTATTCCAGACGTTATCGTCGGTGGATACCCCTGTCAGCCCTTCTCCGTCGCAGGTCGTCAAAGAGGCGAACAAGACCCCAGACATCTCTGGCCAGAAGTGCATAGGCTTATACGAGAGCTGCGGCCACGATGGGTCATTTGCGAGAATGTTAGTGGACACATTAAACTCGGTCTCGACGAAGTATTATCTACATTGGAGGCTGAAGGATACACCGTCTGGCCGTTTATTATTCCAGCGTGCAGTATCGACGCGCCCCACAAAAGAGACAGGGTCTGGATTGTGGCCAACACCGACAGCGATGACCGGCGGCACGGGAGTAGCACCGAGCCACAAAGAGGGCAAGCACGGATGGAACACGGGGGCAGCTGTCAAGGACAGTCTGTCGGAAAATCCGATCAAGATGTGGCCGACAGCAAGAGCGAGCGACTACAAGGGCGCACCGAAGAACCGGCATATGGGGTCGGAGACTTACAGGGGAAATCTGAGCGAGGCGGCACGGACTTCCGAGACGGATGGCCAACTGAACCCAACGTGGGTCGAGTGGTTGATGGGCTTCCCCATCGATCACACAGAATTAAAGCATTGGGTAACGCGGTCGTCCCGCAAATCCCAGAAGCAATCGGACTGACTATTATGAGGTATGAGAATGCGACCAATGTATGAGAGCGCAAACGACCTCAAGAACGAGGCGGCTGTTAAGAAGTTTATCGAGGACAAGCACGGCGTCACTCTGGAGAAGCTTCCGATTAAGTACCGTCTTGATTATGCCACATTCACGGACGGCCTTATTACTTCGTTCATCGAAGTTAAGTGCCGCACGTTTGAGAGAAACAAGTACCCATCCGCTATGCTGTCCGCCGACAAGTTTATGGCAGCGCACATGCTGATGAGTACTTTCGACCTGCCGGCGCACTTGGTCGTGCGTTGGACAGACTGTGTCGGGTTGTTCCAATTTCGGAACGCCAACCCGGCACGCTACCTGAGTATGGGTGGTCGCTCCGATAGGGGTGACGCTCAGGATAAAGACATCTGTGTCTTTATACCCGTGGAGGCGTTCACAATTCTGTGAGCACTGTAAATGTAACTAACGATTTAAAGGATATGAAACTATGGCGTTAGGATTTAATACTGAAAACAAATCAGGTGGAGACATTCTGCCTATCATCAAGTACGACGCGAAAGCTGGTGACTTTATTATTGTCGACCGCTCACAAAATGCTGACGGGCAGTGGGGCAAGAACGAAAGCGAGCTGTCTTTGCCAGTAAAAATCGCAATGGACTTGGACAACATCGAAGTCGGTTGGCTGTCATTCAGCACCGGCATTCCGGATTTTGTTATGGCTAAGATTGGTGATCCGATGCCGGCCAAGCCAAGCGACGAACACAAGCAAGCCTTCCGTGTGAAAATTGGATCGAAAGACTTGGGCTTGCGCGAGTTTAGCCACAGTGCGAAGACCGTCCTGAAGCGGATGGACGAGCTGCACACGGCGTACATGACAGAGAAGTCGTCGAATGAAGGCAAGATGCCAATCATTGAGATTTCTGGCACGGATACTGTTAAGATACAGTCACCGAACGGCGAACTACGCTTTAAGGAGCCGGTTTGGAAAATCACAGGCTGGACTGACCGGCCTGAAATGTTTGATGTCAATGCCGCACCGGCTCCCGCTCCTGAGCCGGTCGCGCAGACAGCGGATGAAGATCCACTGTTTTAATTGACGTCAATCGGCGGGGTGCGACCCTCCTCCCTCACGCACCCCGCCACCCTTTTTGTTGGAGCAAAAACATGACTAATAATATCGGAAGCTATATCGAGACCGTCGCCAAGCACTACTGGGGCGAACCGGCAGAGCGGCGAGGAACGGCACTTCGGTGGGGTAATAAAGGTTCTAAAGAAGTTGACTTACGCAAAGGCACTTGGTTCGATTTTGAGAACAACGTCGGCGGCGGTGTTGTTGACCTCGTGCGTCAGCACGAGGGCGCACAACTCGCCTCTATCCCTGACGTGCTTGAACGTAAATTTGGAATTGCCAAGAATGTACAGAAGTCAATCAGTCCCGCTCAATTCCTCTCAAAGGCATACAATTATGTCGATGATAAAGGTAACCTGCGTTATCAGGTTCTGAGGTTCGAGCCGAAGACATTCCGGCAGCGTCGGCCTGACGGCAAGGGCGGTTGGATTTACAACATGCAGGACGTCGAGGCATTGCCCTACAACTTGCAAGGCATCCTATCGCGCCCAGAAAAGACTATTTTCATTGTCGAGGGCGAGAAGTGTGCCGACAAACTTATCGAGATGGGCGCAGTCGCCACGACATCACACGGTGGTGCCGGTAAGTGGAAGGCGGAACTAAATAGGTTTTTTCAGGGCCGGCGCGTGGTTATCCTGCCAGACGCAGACGATGCCGGCGAGAAGCATGCCGACGTCGTCAGCTCGCACCTCGTGGACGTGGCCAGCGAAGTCAAGCGCATTAATCTTCCGGGTCTGAGTGAGAAGCAAGACGTTTACGACTGGTTTGACGCCGGCAATGGCGTCGAAGAGCTGAGGTCACTTGTGTCCAGCGCGGACGTCATAACAGACGCTGTAATGCCTGAGGTCGACATTATCGACCCCATACAAAACGACGCGGACGTATTCCCGACGTATTCTTTGAGCTATTTACGCAACATGCCGCCGGTCAAATGGCTGGTCGATGGGCTGATAACAGAGCACGGGTTCGGGATTGCTTATGGCGAGCCCGGAGCCGGCAAAAGTTTCCTTGCCATTGATCTCGCCCTATCCATTGCGTATGGCCGGTCGTGGCACGGTAACGCAGTCAAACAGGGCGCGGTGCTGTACATTGCCGGAGAAGGCGTCGGCGGTCTCGGTAAGCGCGTAAAGGCGTGGCAACAGCACGTCGGTATCGAAGCCGACGCGCCTATGCACGTTGTGCCTATGGCGGTGCATATGACCGAGCAGGAGGACGTGGAGAAGCTTCTACGCACGATTGAGGGCATTGGGCAGGAGTTCTGCCTGTGCATCATCGACACGGTCGCTAGAAGCGTTCTAGGCGACGAGAACAGCTCATCTGATATGGGCATGTTCGTGTCGGCGTGTAATGCCGTACAGCGGCACATCAATGGCGCAGTATTGGGTATTCACCACGCCGGC
>Ga0222718_10001995_pt1 | contig 18816 bp, 15 predicted proteins | sample C33_27DmetaG_FD_165045 | JGI IMG/M metagenome (GOLD analysis project Ga0222718, IMG submission 165045) | Estuarine water microbial communities from San Francisco Bay, California, United States - C33_27D | ecosystem: Environmental > Aquatic > Marine > Unclassified | place: USA: California... | reverse complement strand
GCAGGTGTAGTAGATCCAATACCAACATTTCCATTAGTTACTTTTAGACCACCAGTTATACCAGTATTTAATAATGTTGTAACATCACTATCTGTGTAACCAGAAACAGGTGTTATAAATGATAAAACACCGTTTTCGTCTGTTGATAATACTTGATCAGCTGTACCAAGACTATCGGGAAGTGTTAATGTATATGAAGCACTTGCGGAATGAGGTGGTCCTTTTATTTTTATACCATGTGAATTATTCCCACAATTTAATTTAATAGAACCTGATCCACGCGTTGTATTACCTTTTATAACAAAATCACCATTGCCACCTGCATCAATATTTATATTTTTATCAGTTCTAGATACAATATCTTTTTCATTTACATCTAAATTAGCCCCCAAACTATCTATAGAATATTCTTGAGAATATAAATATCTAATTATTACTATACCGGAACCACCATTACCACCTACTGCCGTGTGGGCGCTGGCTACATATGGGACGTTCCCAGCACCACCGCCGCCACCTCCAAGATTATTTATACCATTTCCACCACTTCCTTGCGAACGACCGACACCACCTCCACCTTGGCCTCCACCTCCTCCTCCTCCTCCTCCTCCACCTCCTCCTCCTCCTCCAGCATAATATATATTTGTTCCTGTTATATCTATTTCTCTACCAATACCACCAATACCAGCAATATACCCAGCAGCAGTCGGCTGGTAGGTTGTGTAGCCGCCCGCGCCGCCTGCCCCACCTCCACCTCCACCCCCGGAACTTGTGGAGCTCCATATTGCAGAGCCGCCACCATAACCCTGTCCTGGTGTATGTATATTGTCGGGATGCCTATATCCGTTCCCCCCTGCTAAACCACCACTACTACCGCCTATAGTACGCGGGTAACCTGTCAAAGGACCACCACCTCCTCCTCCTCCTCCAATCGCTTCATATATAGTATTTCCATCGCCATCTTTTATTATAGAATTATTACCTTTTGCACCGGGTGTAGACGAACTTCCCCATGAGCCCCCATTTCCTCCTTTACCTACAAATATTTTATAAGCACCATTCAATTGTACTCCAGTTACATAAATTAAACCACCGCCGCCTCCTCCGCCACCTCCGCGAATTGCAAGTTCTACATCTGATCTTTTGCTACCACCTCCACCACCGCCACCAATTATTAATATATCACACTCGGTATTACTGTGAAATGTTATATTGTATTCTGTTTCATTTTCACCAGTATTTTGAAATTCTATATATTTGTAACCATTATCTATAGTATGAGTTGTTACACTTTCAATAATTGATGGGTTTTCATTTATTTGTTTCAACAAATTTCCTTTAAATATTAAATCATTTTTTGATACTATTCCACCAGTTATACCAGTATTTAATAAACTTGTAACATTAGTATCAGTATATGATGTAAATGCGGCACCACCTTGTGTTAAATTACCACTAAAATTAATATCACCAGTTACATCTAAATTATATTCTGGATTATTATTGAAAATACCAACATTACCCGTTGGATCAATTGTAAATAATCTAGTTGTAGTATTAAATATTTGAAGGATATCATTATCATCATTTTTATGATCAATTATTAATGAAGGACCATCGCCTTCTGTATTATTAATTTGCAAATTTTCTGTTTCATATGTTGTAGTTGTAATTTGAGTAGAAGAACCAGTTACATTAAGATCAGTAACAGTTAATTGACCTGTAATAGTTAAATCACTATTTAATTTAATATTAGCAGATTCAATAATTTCAATGTTAGAAGTTTTAGATTCGATATTAAGAATATAATTTGATATATTATTTAAAACATCACTATTAATAGCATTTATAGCATTAATTTTAGGATAACCTAAAATATCATAAGTAATTGTTATAGATTCGCCAGCGTTTATAGGAGCAATAGCATTTGCAATCCCAATGGGTCCTCTTAATCCACGATCCCCCTTTTCACCCTGCGGACCAGGTTGTCCTTCAACACCCTGAATACCTTGCTCGCCCTTTTCACCTTTTTCCCCAATGAGACCTTGAATTCCCTGAAAACCCCTTGGACCATTTGGAATTAATATATCAATACTTGAGATTGAAGGATCTCCAATTTTACTTAATTCTATTGTTTTGTTATAATTATAAAATTTTATTTCACCAATACTATCACCTTTTTCACCACGTGGTCCAATAATACTACCTGTTGTAAAATTCAATTCTTCGGTAGTACCTAAAAATGTTATTTTACCACTCAATACATTATAATAAGCACCTGTATAACCATCGCCTTTTTGCCCTCTTATATCGTTTGTTGTAAATTCTAATCCATCATCGCTATTAAATGTAATAGTGCCATTTGTATTATCATAATAACTAGTAGTAAATCCTTTGCCTGTATTACCTTTAATACCTTGATCCCCCTTTTCACCTTTATCACCTTTATCACCTTTTAAACCACGGGGACCCGGAGTGCCATCATTACCAATATTCGCAATATCATCACGAGTTAAAAAACTTGAACCACCAGTAATATTAAGAGTACTAATATTTAACTTACCATTAATAGTTAAATCAGAATCTAAATAAATATTACCATTATTAATAATACTTATATTTGAAGTTTTACTTTCAATATTATTTAAATAATTTGAAATATTATCTAATTTAATATTGTTATCATCAATATCAGTATTTAATAACCAATATAATTCATTATAATTAGAAATTGATAAAACATATTTATTTAGAGTATTAACTGTATTAATATTATTATTTGGTAAAATATAACTTATATTGCTAATTAAATTTTCTGATGAATATAATGTTATTTTATTATTATTATTATTATTAATAGATATATAATCAGTATTAATTCCATTATTAACAAATAGTGAGTGATTTATATTATTTAAAATTTTTTCATTTTCAATTTCTTCAATAAATAAGGCTGATTGATCATAAAAATCATTACTTATATCAGTAATATACGAATATTTAATTGGTATTTCATTTAGATAAGTAGGTGTTATTTCATTATTTGTATAAAGAGGTATAATTTTAACAATATTAAATTTTGTCTGTATTTCACTATTTCTTATACTTTGTAAATATTTATTATCAGTATTACTAGTAATATTAAAAATAATACTTGATTCAAATGTATTACTTGTTAAATTAACAGATAGATTTTGTAATTTCAGATTATTATAATAAATATTAGAAGTTTCGCTTTCAATAATATTATTAATAGTATTATAATCATCAAACCCTATACCAATATTTGTAAAATTATCATTGCCGATAAATAGATTATTGTGATTATATGTAATATTATTTTTACTAAAAGAATTATTAATATTTTTAATAATTGTATTATCTATATTTAAACATAAATTTTCATTATATTCTATATCGTTCCCAATACATATTAAATTATTTTCAGATAAACTATTAAAATTATTATAATTACCGATAATAATTGAATTATTTAATTGATCTGCTATATTATTGTTACCAATTATATTATTACACGATATAGGTATATTTAAACTTGAATTAATATTTGACAAAATAATATTAGAAGCACCTAAAATATTATTATATATAGAATCGGAATTAAAAATATTGGAATAACCTATTGATATAATATTATTAATATTAGAAAGACTATTATTATAATCATTCCCTATTATTATATTTTCTTTACCATTATCCAAATATTTACCCGCGTTTTCACCAATTATAATTGAATGTTCTATATTTTTTGAAAATTGTGCTGTATTTTGACCTATTAAAATATTGAATTCATCTTTTGTAGATGCTGATGGTAAAATAGTTTGTCCCGCATTTTCACCAATTACTATTGAAAATTTTTGATCTATTGTTATATTATTTAAATTATTCGCATTATTATCTGTTGTACCATCAAAATTAACTCTCCCTTGATTATTATAATCCATGCACTTTATTTTACCATATAAATAAATTGTTTAAATCCAAATAAAATAATATTAATATATAATACCGGAATTAATATATAAATATATTTAATATTATTTTCTATATTATAATGTATTTTGTTAATTAGAATATAATCTAATAAAAAATTATTATCTCCATCGTTATTATTCTCGTGATTTAAATTATTATCTTTATTTAAATTATAAATTAAATTATCTTCATAATTTTTTTTAAAATATTCATAATCATTTGTTTTATTATATAATTCCAATAGTATATTAAATGAATACATATAAAAATTAATAAATTTAATTGTTTATATATTTTAGATAATATAATGAAAAGAGGAGGCACAGGCTGTGCTGTAGCTATACAGGATGGTGTTTGTACCAAATATGCATTAGACTCACTCATAGAACCTACAAGACATACTGTTTTTGATACATTACATCAAAATTATGGTGCTTCAACTTATTCACCCCCTAATATAGGACTTAATGATGCATCTTATTCTTCATTTGGTAGAATATCAGGTGGCGGAAAAAAAATAAAGAAAAAATTAGTAGAAAAAATTTTGAAAAAATTATCAAAAAAATATGCAAAAAATTTAAAAACTAATATTAGAGATATTATTAAAAAAGAATCTAAATAATTATAATGAAGGAATAATCGGATAATTTAATTCTCCGCATATTTTTTTCCAGATTTGATCTTGTAAATATAATTTTTCTCTACTTTTCAATAATGGAAAATATTTAAGATACTCATTTAATCCAAGTATTTGAAAAAATTTGTATAATACATAACTATATGATAAAAAATTTTTTCTATCTTTAGGGCAATGTTTTAAAAATGGACCTTGAATATCTCTAAACATTAAACATAAACGATCCTCTAATTCTGATGAAAATTGTGGTGTAGGAATACCATTTATTCTATTTAAAATATAATTAATATGTTCATAATATTTATTTATTCTTAGTCTTTTTAATATTTCACGCATTTTTGTATATGTAATTGTTTTGGTATCTTGAATTTTCTCTTTTTTTATTTCATTCAAAATTCTTTCAAATATTTGATCTGGTATATCGGTACTTTCTTTCCCTTGAACTTGATTACACCATTCTCGAAAATGATTTATTCTTTTATAGCTAAAATGCGATGTATCTTTTGCATTTTGTTTTAATATTGGTCTATTTTGTTCAACTAATAATAATTCCTGATATCCACATTTTTCACAAATCATAATCGCCTCGTGTTGCAAACATGTTAATGTATTTTCACATTCTTTACAAATTTCTATATTTTCATTTAAATTTTTTTTTACATATTGATTATTTGTTAATGATAAATATTCATCAACTAAACTACTCTTATCTGTATTATTTACTGGTATAATATTTTTATTATTCAATGCATCTAGAACTGTTTTTTTTGCAGTATTATTATTTTTTGATTGACTTTCTATTATATTATAATAATTAAATAAAATATCGCTCGTATCTTTATAGTAATCTATTTCATTATAATTTTCTATACTTTTTAACTCCTTATTTATATTATAAATTTCTTCTTTAATTTTTATATTTGAATTCCATAAATTACTATATTCACTGCTTTCTAAATTTTCTCTATTTTGTGATAATATTTCTATATTTGACATTATATTATTTTTATTTAAATTTAAATTATTTAATTTTATTAAACATTCTTCATATTTTATTGATTTATTTTCAAAATCTTTTATTATATCATGATGCATTGTATCTAAAGTACATTTATCTTTATAATTATCTGTATTATTTAATCTTTTTTTAGATGTTTTATCTTTAAACATATTATATACATTTTTAGTATAATTCTTTTAAGTATATTGTTTTTCCTTATTTTTTTTTCTAATTATATAGTATAAAAAGATAAAATAACAAATGGGTGGTGGTCTTCTTCAATTAGTTGCTTACGGCGCTCAAGATGTATATTTAACTGGTAATCCTCAAATTACCTTTTTTAAAGTAGTTTATAGACGTCATACTAATTTCGCAATTGAATCTATTATGCAAACTTATAACGGAACTGCTCAATATGGAAGTTCTATAACTTGTACTATATCTAGAAATGGTGATTTAATTAATAGAACTTATGTTGAAGTTGAAGTACCCGGTCTAGCTTATGTAGAGGATACAGCCACATCCCTTTATGTAAATTACCTTGGATTAAAATTATTAAAATCAGTAACTGTTGAAATTGGCGGACAACAAATTGATAAACATTATTCTGATTGGTTATTTATTTGGAATGAATTATCTTTACCTGCTGGTAAAAGATATGGTTATGATAAAATGGTCGGTGCTAATGGCATGGCATTATCTACCCCTCTCGCCACTACATCGTCTAAATTATATATTCCATTAGAATTTTGGTTCTGTCGCAATGTTGGTTTAGCTTTACCATTAATTGCTCTTCAGTATCACGAGGTTAAATTTAAAATAGATTTTGCTGAAAAAGACGAAGTTTCTATTTTATACAAAGAGGCCGAGGCTGCTGTGCCGTCGACGGGCACTGCGGGGGAGCAAGGTTATACGCCCGGCACCGATGAGATCATGCACGAACCATCTGGACTTGCTTCCACGGCTGGCGATATTACTAGAGTAGATATTTGGGTTGATTATATTTATTTAGATACTGATGAACGTAGAAAATTCGCTCAATTATCGCACGAATATTTAATAGAACAATTACAATATACCGGAGAAGAATCATATAGTACTCAAGTTAGATTAAATTTCAATCATCCTTGCAAAGAATTGATATGGGTTTCTAAATGGCCTGGTGATAAAGGTAGCACTTCTAAAAATCCTGTATTACAATGGAATAATTATTCTACTGAAAATGATGCCACGGTTGATGGCCCCAATCCAGTAACTACAGCACACATCAGACTTAATGGCAATGATCGTATTGCTCCACGTGATGGTACTTATTTCGATAAAATCCAACCTTATCAACATCATACTAATGTACCTAAAAATGGTGGCATTAATCTTTATTCATTTGCAATTAAACCAGAAGAACATCAACCATCGGGTACTCTTAATATGTCGCGCATAGATAGTGCTGTATTAGCATTAAAAATAACTAATAGCGACAAAAAAACTGGTAATTTACAAATATATGCTGTGAATTATAACGTTTTACGTATATTATCAGGTATGGGAGGACTCGCGTATTCCAATTAAATTATATTATTAAAATTTTTTTTCTAACTATATTATATAATATAAAGTAAATAATTAATGGGCGGCGGTCTTCTTCAACTCGTAGCTTATGGAGCACAAGATGTATATTTAACAGGTAATCCACAAATTACCTTTTTCAAAGTAGTATATCGCAGACATACTAACTTTGCTTTAGAATCTATTCAACAAACATTTAATGGTTCTGTTGGATGGGGGAATCGCGTAACCGCAACTATTTCTAGAAATGGCGATTTAATTAGTCGTGCTTATTTAGAAATGAAAGTAACTGGTGGTACAACTTTAGTTCCAATGGTTGGTTTAAAAGCAGTAAAATATGTAGAATTAGAAATCGGAGGTCAAAAAATAGATAAACATTATGGCGAATGGATGTATATTTGGAATGAATTATCAATGCCCGTTGGTAAAAAACAAGCTTATTACAATATGGTTGGTGGCAAAGGTATGGATAACGCTTCAACAATGTATGTTCCACTTGAATTTTGGTTCTGCCGTAATGTTGGTTTGGCTTTACCGTTAATTGGATTGCAATATCACGAAGTAAAAGTTAATATTCAATTTGCACCAGATAGTGAAGTTGCTGACGCTGCCTCTGACGCTGGTAAATTAGAATGCTCTTTATGGGTTGATTATGTTTATTTAGATACTGATGAACGTAGAAAATTCGCTCAATCTTCTCACGAATATTTAATAGAACAATTACAATTCACCGGTAAAGAACAAGCTAATAGAAAAATTAAATTAAATTTTAATCATCCTGTTAAAGAATTAATATGGGTTGCAGAAGATTCTACAAAAATCACCCGAAATTGGATGAACTTTTCTAATAATAAGGACAAGCTTACTGACAATGGTGCCAACGTGGGTGATAATAACTATGAAACTATTTCTAATCTTTTAGGTAATCAAGGCACTACTAAAAATTTAATAACTAAAGCAAAATTAACACTTAATGGCAATGATCGTTTTGCAGTACGTGATGGCATGTATTTTTCTACCATACAACCGTTTCAACATCACGAAAATGTACCTAATAATGTTGGTATCAATTTATATTCATTTGCCTTAAAACCTGAAGAACATCAACCATCAGGTACTCTTAATATGTCTCGTATTGATTCTGCTACTTTGGATTTAGAGTATGCCGCAACCGTGAACAATACAACAGCAGATATGGTATCAGTATATGCTGTTAATTATAATGTATTACGTATATTATCTGGAATGGGTGGAATTGCTTATTCTAATTAAAAAAATTATTTTTTTTCTTAAATAATATAATAGAGAGAAACAAAATATAAAATGGGTGGTGGTCTTCTTCAACTCGTAGCGTATGGCGCACAAGATGTGTATTTAACAGGTAATCCTCAAATTACCTTTTTCAAAGTGGTATATCGTAGACATACCAATTTTGCTTTAGAATCTATTCAACAAACTTTTAATGGTTCTGTCGGTTGGGGTAATCGTGTAACTGCCACTATTTCTAGAAATGGTGATTTAATCAGTCGTGCTTATTTGGAAATGACTACCACTGGTGATGGTTATGCTGCATTATATGGTTTAAAAGCGATTAAATATGTTGAATTAGAGATAGGTGGTCAAAAAATAGATAAACATTATGGCGAATGGATGTATATTTGGAATGAATTATCAATGCCTGTTGGTAAAAAACAAGCCTATTATAATATGGTAGGAGGCATGGGTGGAGATTTGACTGCTGCGCAGGTATATATTCCTTTAGAATTTTGGTTTTGTCGCAATGTAGGTTTAGCATTACCTTTAATAGGTTTACAATATCACGAAGTTAAAGTAAATATTCAATTCGCCGGAAAAGCTGAAGTAGCGTCAGCCGCAGGGGCATTAGATGCATCGTTATGGGTTGATTATGTTTATTTAGATACTGATGAACGTAGAAAATTCGCTCAATCTTCTCACGAATATTTAATAGAACAATTACAATTTACTGGTAAAGAACAAGCTAATAGAAAAATTAAATTAAATTTCAATCATCCTGTTAAAGAATTAATATGGGTTCATGAAGATGATACAAATACCTATGAGGATTGGATGAATTATACTGTTAACAGTGGCGTAGTCGCGGCTGCCAACCTCACAGCTAATTACACATCTTTGGTTAATGTGTTGTCCTCTGCTGGTACCACTAGCAATCCAATTGCTAAGGCAAAATTAACACTTAATGGAAATGATCGTTTTGCAGTACGCGATGGCATGTATTTCTCTACCATACAACCATTCCAACATCATGAAAATGTACCCAATAACACAGGTATTAATGTTTATTCCTTTGCATTAAAACCAGAAGAACATCAACCATCTGGTACTCTTAATATGTCTCGTATTGATTCCGCCACTTTAGATTTAGAATATGCCAGTGGAGCAGCGGCCGCGGGAGATATGGTATCAGTATATGCAGTTAATTATAATGTATTACGTATATTATCTGGTATGGGCGGAATTGCTTATTCTAACTAGATAATTTATAAGTTATTTTTTTTCTCAAATAATATAATAGAAAGAAACAAAATAAAAAATGGGTGGTGGTCTTCTTCAACTCGTTGCTTATGGCGCTCAAGATGTATATTTAACAGGTAATCCACAAATTACCTTTTTTAAAGTAGTTTATAGAAGACATACTAACTTTGCTTTAGAATCAATTCAACAAACCTTCAATGGTTCTGTTGGTTACGGACAACGTGTTACAAGCACTATTTCTAGAAATGGCGATTTAATTAGTCGTACTTATTTAGTTGTTAATACTACCTGTGCGAAGTGTTGTCCTTATTATGGTTTAAGATTAGTTAAATATGCTGAAGTTGAAATAGGAGGTCAAAAAATAGACAAACATTATTCTGAATGGATGTATATTTGGAATGAATTATCGTTACCAGTAGGCAAAAAAGCGGCTTATTATAGTATGGTTGGTGGTAGCGGAGGCGATTTATCTGCAGCGGGAAATTTATATATTCCTTTAGAATTTTGGTTCTGTCGTAATGTAGGTTTAGCTTTACCTTTAATTGGATTACAGTATCATGAAGTCAAAATTAATATTCAATTCGCCCTTGACACCGAATGTACTCAAGAAACCCAAACTGCCGCGGGAACATTTAATGCATCATTATGGGTTGATTATGTTTATTTAGATACTGATGAACGTAGAAAATTCGCTCAATCTTCTCATGAATATTTGATAGAACAATTGCAATTTACCGGTAAAGAATCTGCGAGCAATAAAATCAAATTAAATTTTAATCATCCCGTTAAAGAATTAGTATGGACCGTACAAAAGGATTCTCCAAATAATGATAATTGGATGAACTTTACAAATGATCATGATGTGGTTGTGCAGGGCGACACCAATACCTATCCTGCTCTAAATGATTTAATTGGTCCATCCGGAAGTTTATATAATCCAGTTAGGGAAGGTAAATTAACATTAAATGGAAATGATCGTTTTGCTAACCGCGATGGCAAATATTTTAATTTAATACAACCATTTCAACATCATGAAAATGTTCCAAATAATGTAGGTATTAATGTATATTCTTTTGCTCTTAAACCGGAAGAGCATCAACCATCCGGTACTCTTAATATGTCTCGTATTGATTCCGCTACTTTATCTTTAGATTATGCTGCTCTAGGAGGCAGTGGTAATTCAGTATCAATTTATGCTGTGAATTATAATGTATTACGTATATTATCCGGTATGGGCGGTATTGCATATAGTAATTAAGTATAATTATGATATTTTTTTTTCTCCTAGTATAGTATAAAAGTGAATTAACAACAAATGGGTGGTGGTCTTCTTCAACTCGTAGCGTATGGAGCACAAGATGTATATTTAACTGGTAATCCACAAATTACTTTTTTTAAAGTGGTTTATCGTCGTCACACAAATTTTGCAATGGAGGCAATAGAGCAAAGTTTCAATGGTAACCCAAATATTGGTTCTCGTGTTAGCGTTTTAGTAACTCGTAATGGTGATTTAATAAACCGTATATATTTCAAATGTACTTTGAAAAATGACCATGACAACGACAAGCTTGCATTAGTTCCATATTATGGTTTAAGATTACTTAAAAATATTGAATTAGAAATTGGAGGTCAGCGTATAGATAAACATTATTCAGAATGGTTATATATTTGGAATGAATTAAGTATGCCGGTTGGTAAAAAAACTGCTTATGATGTTATGGTTGGTGGCAATAAGAGAAATAGTTCTACTATCCTCACCGCGAAAGGAACTGTTGATGTATATGTACCTTTAGAATTTTGGTTTTGTCGCAATGTAGGTTTAGCTTTACCACTAATTGCTCTTCAATACCACGAAGTTAAAATTAATATAGAATATGCAAATAGTAATGAATTAGTAGATACCACGGCTGGCAATTTCTCATATGTGGGAGATACAAAAGATGCGACTGGAGACAATGCAGTTGCCGGCAATAAGGGTGGAACATTAATAATGGAAACATCTCAATTATGGGTTGATTATATCTTTTTAGATACTGATGAACGCAGAAGATTTGCTCAGTTATCTCATGAATATTTAATAGAACAATTGCAATTTACTGGTTCTGACAAAATTTCTGCATCATTAGGGGATGCACTTAAGAGTGTAAGAATGAATTTCAATCATCCTGTAAAAGAATTAATTTGGACTATTAAACCAGATCCGCAGACGGGTAGCAGCCCTGAGACCCTTGGTATTGGGGAAGTCGCTAATGCGGAAAGCAAACCATATTGGAACAATTTCTCCGATAATCCATTTAATATGTATAACCATGTTGATTCTGATGGCAATAAAGACCCGGCCAGCACCAACGGCGGTACCGCGGTATTTGGTAGTGCCGGGGTACTACCCCAAAATCCTATAAGAAGGGGCAAATTGCAACTAAATGGCAATGATCGTTTTGCGGAGAGGGATGGTATGTATTTTTCAACAATACAACCTTATCAACATCATGAAAATACACCAAATCATTATAAATTAGGTATTAATGTATATTCGTTTGCATTAAAACCTGAAGAACATCAACCATCTGGTACTCTCAATATGTCTCGTATAGATAGTGCTCATTTACAAGTGGCAAGTAGTGTAACAGGTTTAATTAGCGTATACGCAGTTAATTATAATGTATTACGTATATTATCTGGTATGGGTGGTCTTGCATATTCTAATTAAATGTAAAAATTTTTTTTATATAAATATTAAATCATATTATAAATTAAAGATGTTAAAATATATTAAAATTATATTATTTATTTTACAAATAAACAATTTTCAATCTGCTAAATCTTTTATTAAGCCATATTACTATTTTAATAATAATAATTTAAAAAAAAACAGATTAAATAAATTAAATGCTTTAAAAGCGAAATTATACAATAACAATTCAAATACTATAGATAATTTAAAATTACAAAAATATCACGAAACAACAAATTATTTAAATACATTAAATAAAAATGTTACACTAAATAATAATGTTACATTAAATAATAAATATTATCAAAACAAAAAATATAATAACGATGATTACTTGAATGAATTGAATAAAAAATATAAATTAAAAATAGAAAATAGTATAGTATCAAATAAAAATATTATAAATAAAATAAATATCGATGATCTAATTATGTTTAATAATTTTATAGATGCTATATATTATAATATAAATAATAATATGGATAAAATAATTATTGAATTTAAAAATAATACAAGAAAAGTATTTTATTATGATAGCGAATTTTTAAATATAACAAACATTTTTGATATAGATGATAATTATGATTTAATTAATATGAAAAATTATCCCTATTATATATCGAATACACCCTTTGCCTTTTTAATATGTGAACAAAAATAAAAAATAATAATAGAGATAATAAATTATAATGAATATTTCTATAAATAGTTATAATTTCAAAATATTAATATTTTTAATATTAATGATATTTATTAGTTTAATATTAATTATAATTCTAAATAATGATAATCGAGAAGAAACTTTTGAAAATTTAACTACAGTAAAAAATGAAAATCAAAAAAATGCTAGAGAAAAACTAGGCATTGATAATTCTAATAATAATAGACTAATAATTAAAGGAGAAAAAGGGGATAAAGGGGATAAAGGTAGTGACGGAATTAAAGGGGATGATGGAAATGAGGGGAAAAGAGGAATAACAGGAAAAAAAGGGAATAATGCTTCACCGCTACCGCCAATAAAATTTATAGACAAGGAAACAGGAGAAATATTAGGTAAATTTCCAGACGAGGGATATCCTTCTATTGAAGAACAAGCAAAAAAAGGGATACAAGAAATTATAATACACATACCGCCTGGGAAAAAAGGAGATAGTGGCGAAAAAGGTAAAATGGGACAAAGGGGTTCAACAGGTTCTCAAGGAACTAGTAGTATGTGTGTTGGTAAGGGGGATAGTGGAAAAGAAGGGAAGAGGGGTTATCAAGGTGAAAAAGGAGAGAAGGGGGTGCAAGGTGAAAAAGGGGAACCCGGTATTCCGGGGACAACAGCAACAGAAGGTTTGCCGGGTGTTCCAGGTATGAAAGGTGCTCCAGCTATGCCTCCAAAGGATGGTAAGGATGGTGCGGTAGGTCCACGGGGTCAAGTAGGACCAGTAGGACCAGTAGGACCCGCGGGACCATTAGATATTAGAAATATTCCAAGAAATAAAAGAAAAGAACATAGAAATCACCATAACGCACATGTACCATTTATTAAAATAGAAGAAAGAACAATGGGTGGTAATGGAGGAGCAAATAATGATATATGGTTTTATAGATGGGGTGATAATTGTTTATTTTATGCGGTATGGCATGATGGTGGTTCTAGAAAACCAGGATTATTTCATTTTAAATCTAGTCACGTGCACAGAGACCATCCCGAAGCGAAACAAGGAGGTCACAGATGGCAAATACCAAATTTAATGGGTGGATCTGGACATGGATTTGCAGATTGGGCTGAAATACGCGACGGGGGTAGTATTAAAATTTGGGTTCATAGGGTACCGACAGGAACAAAAGCATCAATTATTCAACTATGGTGGGATAATTAAATTTTAGATGATTTATTTATATTATATTTTAATTTATCATTAATAAATGACAAATCTTCATTATTTTTACGCATTTTTTCTAATGAAGAATATATTGCTATTCTAATATTTTTAACAATATATTTACTTTCTAATTTATCAGTATTTAAAAAATTATTACTTCTTTTAGATTTTAAAACATTATTTTGTTCTTGAATAGAGAAATTTTCCCATATAAATTTATTATCAACAATATCTCTATATAATTCTAAAATTTCATTATGTGAAATTACACCAGGATTTGTAAAATTATAACAACCTTTTTCTTTATTAATCATCATTTCTAAACTGAGTGGTAACATATCATCTAAAACAGTCATTGAATTGCTGATGCTACATATTTTTTTATATTTTGTTATTTTTGTGATAAAATTTCTTTCATTATTATCACTAGATATTGGCATTCTAATTCTTAATATTAAAGCATTAGTTTGTTTCATTAACATATCAGTAAAACCTTTAACAATGCTATAATTTGAACCAAAAAAATTTGGTTTATCATCTTCACTAAATATAATATTTGGATCATTAAATATACAACCTGTGCCAATATATGTAAAATGAATGTTGTTTTTGTCAGAAAACATCGCGAGTGATAATGGTACAAATAAATTATCGTTAATATTTTCTTTTAATGTAGAAGAATTTTCTAAATAATCAATAGTATTGTATTTTACACTATCAATATAACCATGTGTTCTACCGGAACAACAATAAATATGTGTTGTTTCATATTCTAAAATTTCTTTTAAAATATTATTATCCTCAGCGCGCAAATTGGAATATTTATAATTAATATTATAATCATTTAAAATTTTAGAAAATTTTTTACCAATCCAACCATTATGACCAATTATAAAAATTTTCATATTATTTAATATAATAAATAGTTTTATTTTTAAATATAATTATAAAATAAGAATATACATATGAAAAATTATTATTTAGATAAAGATGTTAATATAAATGAATTAACAGTTTCTGGTTCAATTATTAATATAAAATCAGAAAAAACTTTTAATAATTATAATGATCTTTATAAATTAAGTTCCTTAGTCGATTTAGAAAATGAAAATTCGGTAATTTTAATAGATGGTAATTTAATAATACAAGAATGGAAAAATTACGAGTTAATAATAAATGGAAATACTGTGGCATGTAATATAGAAACTTTAGATTAATGTATTATTATTATAATAATAATAGTTGATAATAGATACTTTATTAAAACTTTCAATATAAATTAAATATGGTTCAATATTGTAAAAATTTTTATTTCCGTCACTATAAATTGATTCAAACATTTTAAAGATTAAAAAATGAATTATAAATTCATTTTTTAAATTTTAATTGTAATATAAAAATAATTAAAGTAAATCAGATTCCTTCATTACCTTGATTAATCTAGTAATACCAATACCGCCACCGGAACGTTCAAAAAAATTAAAACTTAAAAACTCATTAAGTTCTCGTTCAACTCTTTCCTTTGTAAAATTACTAAATAAAATATTAGCATATGCACCATCGCTAATATTATAAAATTGTTTTCTCATTTCTTCTGGATCTGTAGATCTTTGAGCACTACCGATTGTTTCAATACCATTTATAATTACATCAATTTTTTTAGCATGACCCCCTTCTAGAGAACTATTAGTAGCTTGTTTCATATTCCAAAAAGGAGAACTAAAATTGGGAAAATGTTTTAAGAAAAATACAGGTCCGTAATCTTGTCTAAGTTTTTCTTCGTGTTCATGTTCTAGTTCTTTTGTCTCATATTTTTGAGCAACATCGACATAATCACCCTCGGGATAACTACCGGATGGATAGAATTTATTAAATCCTAAATGATCTAATAATTCTTCTTCTAATACTTTCATTTCTTCCATACCACCTTTCATTTCAAATTCGAACATTGGAAAAATTTTATCATGTCTCCCAGCTACAGGATTAGGTTCATTTCTATAACTTGTACTTACACAGAAAAACCCTTTAGATTCTGGTTTGCTTAATAATTCATATTCTAACCACATCTGTCCTGTTTGAGGAAGGGGCCATACTTGACCCGCATAACTATATGTAGCAATAGTTTTTGGATCTTCACATGCCGCCAAAATACTTAATCTACTTTGGGTATGTACTTCTTCGAACCCTTTATTTTGAAAAAAAGTTCTTAATTTTTTTACGACAGAATCAAATTCGGTTGTATTTATTATACCTATTTTACTATTACTCATAATGTAACTAAAAAGTATAAGAATAATATCTTTAAATAATTTTAAAAAAAATGATATAATATATATAATTAAATTATTATGGATATAAAAGAACAACCAACATATTATTTTAATAATATATCAACAGTTGATATTAATAAAAATGAATATGAAAGATTAAATAATTTTAAATGGACAACTAAAAATATCGTTATAAAAAAAGAATATTATGTATTAGATTTTTTAATACACAATGATAAATATTATTTAAAATCTAATACATATTATTGTAGTAAAAATTTTGATAATTTATTTAATATAACAATATTTAATTGGTATTTTAAAGGAAAAATAATGTTAATAAATACATATAATTAAATTGATATATATAATAATTAATTTTTTTCTATAATTTTTAAATTAAAAAAATGATATATACAATATATAAATCAATTATATATATATAAAATAGATATAACAAAATTATGGAATTTTCTAAAGACTCAGATATTATTAATATATTAAATAGTTCATTAACTTTACTTAATAATAATAATGAATTTGTAATAAGTATTACTAATTTTAATAATTTAAATTGGAGCGAATTAGAATTTAATAATTTTACGAGTTCTATTTCTAATAATGATGAAATAGAAGAAATAATAGAAGATGATATATTAGAAATAACAGATGACAATGACAATGGTGTATTAATATATAATATGAATAATATTATTAAATATTGTAATAATGATTCATTAAAAGATATAAATAATTTTAAATATATTAATAATAAAAAAGTTTTATCAAATAAAATAGATAATTTATTTGATTATAGTATTAATTTTAATATTAGTGAAAAAAATGAATTATCCTCATTGCCCGAAAATTGGAATATTTTAAAAAAAAAATATATTATATATAAAAAAATTAAATATATTGATACACGTAATGATATTGAATATATTGTAACATTAATTAAAAAGAATAAAAACAATGATACATTTGATAATTTCAAAAGTTCTAATATTAGTAAAGAATTACAACATTATGAATTTAGTATTGTTATAAAAAAAACTATTGATATATCAAATATATTACAAGCTATTGTTAAAATGCAACAATTTATTACATTACAGTCTAATATAATGTTTAAAGAAGATCAAAAAAAAATATTATCCGAATATCATAATTTAATTAAAAAAGATATTAAAATAAGTGGTTATAATAAAAAAGATTTTATTCCATTACTTACTCCTAAACCAATTACTTTAGAAAAAATTAATCTTATTGATCCTAAAGAATATGGTGCTGTTAGTATATTAGAAGGTTATACTGTTACAGAGAAAGCAGACGGAGAAAGATTATTATTATATATTAATAATAATGGAAATATATATACAATTAATAATACATATAATTTATTTAATACGGGTTTGATAGCACAATCTAATTTATATAATAGTTTAATTGATGGAGAATATGTTACATGTGATAAAAGAAATGATAATTCAAAAAAAAATATATATGCTGCATTTGATATGTATTATATTAAAGATAAAAATATTACATCTTTACCCTTAATTGCAGACAAAGATAGTAATTCAAGATACAATTATCTTAAATTTGCTAAAAATTATATTGATTGTAGCAAATCTAACATTGAATTTGTAGTTAAAAAATTTTACTATAATGATAGCAATAAAACTATTCTTAATTATTGTAATGATATTTTAACTAGTTATAAAACATATCCATATGAGATTGATGGTTTAATTTTTACACCTGCTAAACTAGCTTTATATTCCTATTATAGTAATAAACCACTTCAATTAACAGATAATGTAAGATGGGATCGTTTATTTAAATGGAAACCACCGGAACAAAACAGTATAGATTTTCTTATAAAATATGGTAAGATTATTTTCGAGAACGGTCAAAAATATAGAGAATTAAAACTGTATGTTGGGTATAATTCTAGTCAATGGGAAGATATTGGTCCAAATAAAGGTTTAAAATTAAGATATGATTATAAATATGCAAAAGAACAAAGATATGCATATAGTTCTTACAAACCAGTTTTATTTAAACCTAATATATATTATACATCTGGTGTTGAAATAGCATATGTAAAAATAAATTCCAAAGGCGAAATTAAAACAGATGATAATGAAATTATTGAAGATAATTCTATTATTGAATTTAATTATGTACCCAATAATAATATTTCAATTCATCATAGATGGAAT
>Ga0222718_10001991_pt1 | contig 18846 bp, 15 predicted proteins | sample C33_27DmetaG_FD_165045 | JGI IMG/M metagenome (GOLD analysis project Ga0222718, IMG submission 165045) | Estuarine water microbial communities from San Francisco Bay, California, United States - C33_27D | ecosystem: Environmental > Aquatic > Marine > Unclassified | place: USA: California... | reverse complement strand
AAGACTGCGATGGTTTCAAAGTATTCCATTCCATCAAGTATGACGCAGTAGACTACTTTCTACAAGAAGATTCCACTGGCAAGAGTTCGTCATTCTACGTGATGGAAGGTGATGATGTGTAGCAATGCCCATCGATACCACTAAATTTAAAACCAAAGACGGAAAAATATATCCCTGCAAAGAAAATCTAAAACCCACCAAAGATCTATTAGATTCAAAAGGATGCGGGTTCTGTTTAGCAAAATGGTCGCAGGTGACCATGCACCTTGGTAGTGGACTCAATCACAGTTGTCATCATGTTGGTGCACACAAAATTCCTTTAAATGAATTAGAAAACAATCCCATGGCATTGCACAACACTTCGCAAAAGAAACAGATGCGAAAGCAAATGTTGAACAATGAGAGACCTAGCGAATGTGACTATTGTTGGAGAATAGAGGACAATACTCAGGAATACAGTGACAGGATTTATAAGAGTTTAGAACCTTGGAGTATGAGAGACATTGAAAAAATCATCAATTCCAGTGGCGATGAAGATGTTTATCCTAGATATGTTGAAGTAAGTTTTGGAAATGTGTGTAATTTTAAATGCACCTACTGTGGACCACCGTTCAGTTCTAAATGGACAGAAGAGGTCAAACAACACGGTCCTTACAATCTACTTAGATCCAAATACAATGATATCAAGTCGGACAATCAACCTATACCAAATAAGGAAGAAAATCCTTACATTGATGCTTTTTGGAAATGGTTTCCAGAAGCAGTAAACCATATGAAAGTTTTAAGAATCACAGGAGGAGAACCATTGCTTAATAAGAACACAATGAAAGTGTTACAGTTTATTATTGACAATCCTCAACCAGGACTAGAACTTGCTATCAATACCAATGCCTGTGTACCTCATGAAGTATGGAGTAAATTTGTATCATTGATTGAAATGTTATCATCTAACAAATATATCAACAAAGTTAAAGTTTTTGTCAGTGCTGAAAGTGTAAGTGAACAGGCAGAATACAGCAGAGACGGAATGAATTGGAATGAATTTGTTAGCAACGTAAAAGAATTAATAATGTATGCAGAATGTGAATTAACATTTATGAGTGCTTTCAATGTTTTAAGTTTACCAACCTACATGAAGTTTTTAGAATTTGTGAACACAATGAAAATTCAAAATCGTGGCAAAGTTGATTTAGACATTGCTTATGTGCGTCATCCAGAGTTTTTAGATATAAAAATTGCCACAGACACATTAATAAATCAATATCTCAAACCCTGTGTTGAATATGTGTCAGGTAATCCTAATTTTTCTAATTGGGAACTACAAAAAATCACAAGAATTTTACAAGACTGTGAACAAAGATTCAATTCTAATAAACAAGCCGATGATATCAGCATAAACAGGTATAGGTTTACACAGTTTGTAAAACAGTATGACAAAAGAAGAAGTAAGAATTTTTTAGAAATTTTCCCACAGTTGGAAGATTTTTGGAACATTTGTACAAAGAGTTAGCATGGAAAATATTATACTTGGCTATATACTCTAGAGTATGACCCAAGAAACACAGAATAAAATTACAATTCAACAAAGAATTGAATCTAAATGCCATCAAATAATGGAGCCTGTAGAAATTTGGTTGGACAGGTTAGTAAGTATGCCTGATAGATTTAATCCTGAAACTTTCAAAGTGCTGGACCATTTTAAAAAAGAACAGGTCAAAGGAGCTCATGCAAGAAAAATCTTAGAAATGTATGAACTAGAATACAAAGAATATCAAGATGTGTTGACTTTGAGAAAAAAGAATTTGAAGTTCAAAGAAATAAACGACGAAGAAGATAATGATTCAGAAGAACGACAACTGTTAGAGTCATATGAAGATTGGCCTGATGAATGGATACAAAAAGGCATAAAAGCATACAATAATATATTTGAAGCCTGTGATTACATGAACAAAGTTGCAATGGCAAACAGAAAAGCACCCAAAAGAAGACCTAAAGATCCTGCCAAGTTGGTAGCAAAATTAAAGTATGCAGAAAAGTTTGATGATTTAAATCTTGTCAGCATTGATCCTAAAGAGATAATCAACGCCACCGAGCTGTTTGTGTACAATGTAAAGACTAGGAAGATTGGTTATTACATTGCAAAAACAATAGATCCAAGAGGATTGAACAGAGAAGGCACAGGATTGACTGTGAAAGGTTCTACGATTAGAGCATTCGACGAAGACAGCAGTGTACAAAAGACTCTGAGAAAACCACAAGAACAAGTTAAACAGATAGTGGATGCTGGACCAGTCAAGATTAAAACCCTATTAAAAGAGGTAAAAACCATGGAAGTAAAATTGAATGGCAGGATCAACGAACACACTATATTATTAAGAGTCATTAGATAAATAACGTATATGAGCGAATCGAACGACATTTTACGTATCAAAGATGGTCTGATTAGACTGGGCTATGCTATTGAAAATCTTCAAGCACAAGACAGTTCACAAGGCGAATACGTGGGTTTAAACAAAAGCATAGACTGGAAACACACAGATGGTAACCATGTGTATGGTAAAGGTCTTCAATGGAGTGGTGACGGTTCAACCAAGGTGTTTAACTATCAAACAAATCCAGCAAGAATTTTTTCAAGTGAAGTTATAGATTTGCACAGAGATGCACACTATTCAATAGATAACGCACCAGTGTTGACAGCAACATCATTGGGATCAACTGTTAGAAGTTCGAATCTAAGACAGGTTGGTATCTTGAACGGATTAACTGTTAATGGTGATATCAATTTTGATTCTTTTGTGTTCTACGACAGTGGAATGAGTAGATTGGGAATTGGAACAGATGCCGCTAATGGTCAATTATCTGTGGCGTCCAACTCAGCAGAATTTGTGGTACAGCCAACAGAAAGATCGGTATCAATAGGAACGTACACATCGAGTGAATTAAAAATACAAACAGACAACACAGACAGATTAAAAATCTCAGCAGAAGGCAATATCCAATTAGGTAATCAAGGCGGTTCAGATACTAAAATAAACATGTATGGAAAAATAGGTGTTGGTATCACACAAATAGATCCAGAAGTTCAAGTAGATATTGCAGGCGCAATCAAGTTCGCAGGTAGAAAATTTATTGTTTCTGGAGACATGCCTACTCAAGGTACGTACACACAAGGAGACACAATTTGGAATTCTAATCCCACACCAGGCAATGTGATGGGTTGGGTTTGCGTTAAAACAGGGTCACCAGGTGTATGGAAATCTTTCGGAAATATATCAAATTAAATCTAAAAAAACAAGTGACAGTTTGGTCATGGTTGGGACGTGTGGCTCCTCTGACTGCTCTTTTTGTGATTTGTTTGATGCTATTTTTTGATGTTGACACATGGACTGAAACTGTGTTAATATTAATTGCTATATTGTTCAGCATCACAGCATTCACATGGTGGTGGTGGGTAATTTATGCAGTGAGAGATATTTTTACAATGTTGAATCAAGCAAACAAAAAATTTACACAAGTTCTTTCCGAAATTAAGCAAATTAAAATTGAAACAACCAAACTGAAAAGACGTAAAAAATAAATCATCATGCTAGTAATTGGAAACGGTGAAAGTCGTAAAGATGTCGATATCGATGTTTTGCAAACAATTAAAGTTGGATGCAACGCAATAATAAGAGATTATCATGTGCATCATTTAATTTGCTGTGACAAAAAGATGGTGAGTGAAGCAATAACCAACAACAGAATATCCAATAAAAATATTTACACTAGATCAGATTGGCAAAATCTTTTTCCTGGTGTCAGCATGGTTCCTGAACTGTGGTATAAATCAGAAGAAAGAATTGATCAGCCGTGGCATTGGGGCAGTGGTGATTATGCAGTGCTTTTAGCAAGTGAGTTGGCAAAAGGACAAACAATACACTTGATAGGATTTGATCTTTACAGCACCGACAGTAACGTAAACAATGTCTACAAAGACACTCAAAATTACAACAAGTCTGACAGCAGGTCAGTAGATCCTTCATACTGGATATATCACTTGGCTAAAATATTTGACCATTACAGTCAAAATCAATACATAATATACCCTCACTTTAAAAACTTACCAAAATCTTGGCAAAACTTTGGCAATGTTTCCACTCAATCTTTGGATCATTTGGAATCAAACATTAACAATAACAGTTGACATTGACCCTAAATAAGTTTAATATAAAGCAATGAAACATTATTCTACAAAAACTTATGGAAATGATAGAGGCTTCAGTTGTGCATTCAGACAGCCCAAAGCCACTCACAGTCATTGTTCATTAATACATGGATACAGTTTAGGTTTTAAATTTGTATTTGAATCTGACACACTGGATGATAAAAACTGGGTTTACGACTTTGGAAACTGTAAATGGATTAAAAAATATCTAGAAGAAAAATTTGATCACACACTGGCAATTGACAAAGCAGATCCTAAATTCGATGATCTTTTTGAATTGAAAAATAAAGGATTAGCAGATGTTGTTGTAATGGACGGAGTAGGTTGTGAAAAATTTGCAGAACACGTTTACAATTATGTTGCTCCGGAAGTTGCAAAAGGCACAGACAACAGAGTAAAATTGACAAGTGTTGAAGTATTTGAACATGGAGCCAACAGTGCTATATACAGTGCATGAAGCGATATGTTGTATGTTTAAAACACGGTAACAAATACGGCCCTGAATATGTCAATGTGCTCGCCAACATGGTGGAAAGAAATTGCACACTTGATTATGAATTTGTTTGTTACACAGAAAATCCACATGGAATAGACACATCTAAAGTAACCATTAGACCTTTGCCAACTGCCTACAGAATAGGAGGATGGTGGTTCAAGCCTTTGTTGTTCAATCCCGACTTGAATGAAAGAGGCACCATGTTGTACATAGATTTAGACGTGATTGTATTCAGAAACATTGACAATCTTTTTACTCATCATCAAGATCAATTTATGGTAATCAGAGATTTCAATAGATGGCATCAAAAAGGTTGGAAAAAAATGAATTCATCTGTGGTTAGATGGAATGTGGGACAACATCCACAAATATACAAAGACTTTGTGGCAGATGCTCCACAAGTAGCAAGAAGATATCATGGAGATCAAGACTGGTTGTACGCCAAGGTTAAAAAAGATTATCAATTTTGGCCCGATGATTGGATACAAAGTTACAAGTGGGAGATGCGTGGAAAGCCTCCTTTGACAAGAGATGCTTCGGGATTTAGAAACTTTGTTTCACCAGGTGTGCCAAAGATTAAACAAGAAACTTCAATTGCTGTATTTCATGGAGATCCTAATCCTAAAATTTGTTGTGATCCTTGGTGCAAAGAGCACTGGAAATAATTGACAACTATCGGAATATATGCTATAATAAAGCATGATTAAACGTATTGGTTTCTGCTGTCAATGGTTCCATCATGACAGAACTCTTAAAAAGAAACAGTTGGAAGAAATAGAACGTCCAATGAACACCAGAGCAACAACAGTGCGTTGGCTCAACGAACATAAATCAGAAGCAGAAGACAAATTGGCGTTTGTGTTCAAACACAACATTGATGGTATCAAAAATTTAATCCTAAAAGTTTCCACACTGCCCAAGAGCAGAAGAATGTGTAGAATTTCGTCTCCCATATTACCTGTGGCAACACAGGCTGACTGGAGATACTATTGGGACAAACCAGATATTTTAAAATATTGTGAAAAACATTTTGCTGAAGCAGGAGAGTTGGCTAGAAAGCATGATGTAAAAATTTCATTTCATCCAGGACAATTCACTGTGTTGGCAAGTGAAACACCAGATGTTGTTGAAAGATCAATAGACGAATTTGAATATCATGTCAACATGGCAAGATGGATGGGGTTCGGTAAATCATTTCAAGACGGCTGTAAAATTAATGTACACATTTCAGGCAGATTGGGACCGGATGGCATCAAAAAAGTATTACATAGACTGTCGCCAGAAGCACGTAATCTTCTCACAATAGAAAATGATGAAATGGGTTGGGGACTGGAATCTTCATTGGAATTAGAAAAACACTGTGCGTTGGTGCTGGACATACATCATCATTGGGTTAGAACAGGAGAATATCTACAAGCCACAGATGACAGAGTGAAAAGAGTTGTGGACTCATGGAGAGGCACAAGACCTACCATGCACTATTCTTATTCTAGAGATGAATGGTTAACACCTGCTTATTCAAACACAAATGATATGCACAATGATTTTCATGATATGGAAACACTATTGAACAAAGGTTGTAAAAAACAAAAATTAAGAGCACACTCAGAACTGTTGCCTAACAAAAAGGTGAATGAATGGGCACTTACATTTTTACCTGAATTGGACATACAAGTAGAGGCCAAAATGAAAAATCTTGCCGCAGAACAACTGCACAACCAGGCTGTTGAGTTAGGCATTGTGTAACGATAAATATCGTTATGAAATTACAGCACATAACAGAATCTAAAAATAGAGAAAAACAACTGGAAGTGGCAAAGTTGCCATACAAAATGACGGACCTTTCACCGGTACTGTCAGAAGAAAATATTGATTATCATTACAATGTACTCACTAAAGGTTACGTGAGAAGATACAACGAAGGCGAAGGTGACCCAGATTTTAATTATGGAGGAGCAACACTTCACAATATGTTCTGGCTTCAACTCCAAGCACCCAAACCGGGCAACAAACCCACAGGTGCTATCAAAAATTTAATTGAAGACGCACACAAATCTTTTGATGCTTTCAAAAAAGAATTAATTCGTACTGCCATGACCATTCAAGGTTCTGGTTGGGTATACATTGCCAAAAACGGATCAATCAAAACCACACCAAATCAATCATACAAATCAGACATACTGATGCCAATTGACATGTGGGAACATTCATTTTCGGATTATGTTCCTGCTAAGGATGCCAAAAAGAAATACTTAGAAGGCATCATGAGAATAATTAATTGGGAGTCAATCAATTTAAGATTACAATCTTAAAAAAGGAGACAATATGATTAATCAAGTACAAAAATGGGTTAATGCCAGAATCAAAGAAAGAACAACACTAGATGGTGCTCTTCTTGTAGTGGCAGGAATCTCATTCCTAATTTTCAAACCAATCGCTTCAATTGTGGCTTATGCGGCAATTGTGTATGGTGCTTGGACTATTTGGAAATCTGAATAATTTACAATTCGTTAATTTTTTTCAAACTAGAGGCGTCCATTTTAAAGATTTTTCTTTGTTGGGCGCCTTGTTTTTGAGCAAATCTTTTAGGCTCACAGTTGTTGCACACATGCTTGTAATAATTACTAACCCTTTTGATTTGAATTTGACCTTTTGACCTTGTGAATTGATTGTCACACTGATCACACTTGAACAGATACAGTGTTTTAACTCTTTTACAAACATGTTTTTTGCCCAATTTACTAGTGCGTTCTGTGTGGGAAGTTTCTTTTAATTCTTTAATAAACATACAATTATTTACATTAGGATTTATCAATTAATCAATAAATAATTGTTGAAAAGATGCTTATGACTGTGCTTACTTTAACTAATAAAGCGAAATTAAAGGTTCAGGAATTGTGTGCATCAAACAGCAAATTTGCTGTGAAACTGTCACTTAAAGGCGGTGGATGTGCAGGCTTTTCATATGATTGGGGATTCGCAGACCAATCAGAAATACAACAAGGCGACGAATTGATCAGTTGCGATCAAGGTAATCTTGTTGTAGATAGTGCCAGCATTATGTTCTTGTTGGGAACCGAACTTGATTATGTAGACGAAGTTTTTGGTTCACACTTTGACATAAGAAACCCAAATGCAAAAAGCAGTTGTGGTTGTGGCGAAAGCGTAAATTTTGAAATGAGTGCATAATGTCAAAACAAATTATTAATGTTGGAATAGAAGGTAATGATGGAACTGGTGACAGTATCAGAGACGCCTTTAGAAAATCCAATGAAAACTTTACAGAATTATATGCTGTATTTGGTCAAGGTGGTCAGATCAGTTTTACAACACTATCAGATACTCCAGATCAATTAGGATCCAACAAAATTGCATCATCAAACGCAGATGGTACACAACTGTTGATGAAGACACTTCAAGCAGGTGCAGGTATCCTGGTAGATGTTTCCAATGATGATAGAATCACAATCACCAACACAGGTGGCAATGTATCAAGTGATACCAATCCAGGTTTAGGTGGTCCATTAAATGCAAATGGTTTTGCCATTGCAAATGTTGGTTTAGATCAACAAGATGTTTTGGATTACAATGCTGTTCATGGCACAAACATTTCATTAGATGATTTAGTAATCAACAAAGCATACGCAGATAAAAATTATTTAAAGTCAAGTGGTGGATCAGGCACAGCAGGTCAAATTAGAATAAGAACAGAACCAGCAAATGCTTCGGAATACACATTAACCATAACCAGTTTTCAAAATGGAGATGCTGTTGTACCTAATCATGGTTTTGATTCAGGTGCAAATGGTTTACCTTTTGTTTATTCATCAACAGGATCATCAGCAGTCAATTTAACAAAAGATCAGTCATACTTTATTCGTGTGGTTGACACCAACACTTTCAGTTTACACAGCACACAACAAGAAGCACAGAACGATAATGATGCCTCAAGGATAAAAATTACTGCATCAGGTGGAACCGGTACACAATCATTAACCGATGGTGCATTTGATTCTTCATTGGCTGGATTCTTCTTGAGCACAGAAGCAATGCCAAGAGATTCAATAGTTAGACGCCAAGGTGACACAATGGAAGGCACTTTGTTCCTAGATGATCACCCAGGAGATTTAGCAGGACAAGGTACGCCAAACGCATCTGATGATTTACAAGCCGCTTCTAAATATTATGTAGACAACACCAGTTACGCTTCAACCACAAACTTGTATGTCAGCACAGCAGGTGACGATTCAATGCAAGGTGTTCCAGCAGACAAATATGGTAGATCAGAAGCATACGCATACAAAACAATCAGTGCCGCGGCGAGAAAAGCAGAAGAATTAATTTTAACATCTCCAATAGAACCTGGACCATATGTACAATCAATAACGCACACGGATTTTGAAATATCAGCAACATTACTAACACAAGGTGTTACCAGCAACAGTGGTTACACAGATGCAAAAGCACTGGTTGATGCAAACAGATCATTTGTTATCAAAGAAGCAGTTGCCAGTGTACAGGATCAATTTCCTGATTTTGTTTTTGATGTTGGAATTTGTGAAAGAGATTTAGGATATATTTTAGATGGTATAGTGATTGATTTATTGAATGGTGTAGATGCAAACTATCAATCAATCAATGCAGGATACAGATATTACAGTTCAAACAGTGGATTAAAAGCAATCAACCAACAGAGTTCACAAACTCTACAAGCATTAGGATATGCAAAAAGTTTAGTCAATTTGGTTTTACAAAACCAAGCACCAGCGGCAACATTTCAAAATGCTGTAACTCAAACATTTGATTTTAACAAGTCAGTTGATGCAACAGGACTTGGCAGTGTGGGAACAAAATTTAACATTGTGATTGGAATAATCCAAAATGGTCCATTAACTGCACCAGCAGAAGTTGATGGAAGCACATTCACAATCACAATTGATAACGGTTCTCAGGGTTATTGTGATCAAGCTCAACCAAACAACAGAGATTTGATCCCAGGAAAAGTTATACGTGGTAAGACCTCTGGAGCATTAGGAAGAATTGTTACGTACACAACGGGTGGCACATTTGACACAGCAGAAGTAAAACTGTTAGAACCTTTTGATTTCACTGTGAATGAAGAATTAGAATTTGGTAATTTTGTTAAGAAAACCAACATCACAATAAAAATTGAATCAGGCACTTACTTTGAACACTTTCCAATCAAACTGCCTATCAACTGTTCAATCAAAGGTGATGAATTTAGAAGAGTAATCATAAGACCTAAGCCAGGTGTTTCACAGTCACCTTGGGCATCAACATTCTTCTTTAGAGATTCAACATTTGATGGATTGACCCTGATACCAACCAGCAATCCTTTTGCTGTGGACTTGATAACAAAAAATAGAAGTTATGTACAAGACGAAGTTATTGCTTGGATATCTCAACAGGTCGGCATAGGTGCAGGCATATGGAGTGGTTTCACATACAACGCACAAAAATGTGAACGTGATGTTGGTTTAATTTTAGATGCAATCACCAATGATATTCAATTTGGTGGAAATGCAGAAACCTACAAAGCGGCATTTTCTTATTGGGTAGGTGCGGCATCACAAGTTAACGGACAACAGGCACAAACAGCCGCGGCACTTGATCAAGCCACCACAATTGTTAAAGATTATATTCTGACCAACACTGCTTATTCATCATTGCAAGCCATTACTACTCAGATAATAAACAGTGATGACGGTGAAGCAGGCACAGGCACATTGGTTCAGACATTGATGGGACAAATCACCAATGTGATTCAAAATGGTTTGACGGCACTGCCTGATTTAACTGATCCAAGATATGGATATCATTACCTAACAGATCCAGCAGATGTAAACAGTACACCTAAAGATAACACAGAGATGGATGGCTTCTTGATGAATGATGCCACAATTATAAGAAATATTTCTATGCAAGGACATGGCGGATTTATGCAGGTGCTTGATCCCGACGGACAGGTACTAACAAAATCTCCGTACACACAAACCGCATCTTCATTCAGTGCAAGTGTTAACAAACAAGCATTCAGAGGTGGTATGTTTGTGGATGGTTTCACTGGAAACAGTTTGTGTAATGTTGTTGGAACCACAAGCCCATTTAGAATTCAAGTTCAATCAGATCCAGGACAAGGATTAAGAATTAGAAAACCTCAAACACCGGCCCCATTCTTTATTCAAGGACAAAGATATCAAATTGATGCAGTGGCAAATTATGATCAAGCGGCTGGTACAGCAGATTTAATTCTTAACGAATCATCAAACAGCACACTTGGTTGGGACGGAACATATTCAACACCTTTCACAATATCAATTCAAACAGCGGGTAACAGATCACTTCTTGCCAATGACTACACACAGATAAATGATTTAGGTTATGGTTTGATTGCAACTAACGGCGCACTGTCTGAACAAGTATCCACTTTCACTTATTACTGTTACACTTCATTTTATGCCAACAATGGTGGACAAATCAGATCATTAAATGGTTCAAATGCCAATGGCGTTTATGCACTAGTGGCAGAAGGTTCAGATCCAAACGAAAAAGTTGATTTAATCACGTTGAATGATCCTATGGTTCAAACAGGTATTGCGTTTGACGATGGTGGAGACTTTGTAAATGCTGAAGACAACATATTCATTTATGTTTACGGTTTAAATCATGTTCCGATGCAGGCTGGAGAATTAGAAATTGATCATGGTGGAGCAATAGGCATAATCAGATATGAAATTTCTAACGTTGAAACAACTTCAGCACCTGATCAACCTAGTGGCAGAGATGGCACTGTGTACAAAATAAATTTATCAACTGGCGGAAACAACGACACATCAACCACAGGTTTGAAGACTGCTGTATCAGATGGAACCAATGTGACAATCAGAGCCAACAGAGCATTTGTGTTTGAAGATCTATTAGAAATTGCACCTATCAGACCTAGCACAGCCATTGTGTTCGACGAAAGTTCGTATGAAACCTACAGAAGTATTGCGTTTAACAATCAAGATGCTGTGGGCAATCCACTTACAGCCACTCAATCTTTGATCACATTTGATACTTCATTTGATTATGTAAGAATAACAGTGAATTCAGTTGAATCACAAAACAACACACACGCAGGATCAGGCACCACAATGGGTGCAACTGTGGGTGATTATGTGATTGCAATCAATAGATTAACTGATACCAATGATGTGGAAAGATTGAATCGTGGAGACATGATCACAGCGTGGGATGGTAAAACGCATATCATACAAAACTATGTTGACAGAGGCACATACGCAACTGTAGAATTAGCAGACGATTACAACAATAATTCAACACCAATAGGAACAGGAATTCACTCACCTGTTTACAGAGCAGGTGAAACGATAGTTTTGAGAGCAGGATTGAATTCCACATCACCGGCCACTCTAACAGTGGAAATTTCTACCTGTAGAGCAACAGGACATGATTTCTTAGACATAGGAACTGGTGGCTTTAACACCACAAACTATCCTAACGCAATTTATGGAGCACCACAAGAACCTAATCAAGCAAACGAAGTTAATGAACGTGGTAAAGGTAGAGTGTTCTGGGTTTCAACTGACCAAGATGGATTCTTTAGAGTTGGAAAGTATTTCACAGTTGACCAAGGAACAGGTACTGTAACATTTGCGGCTTCAATTGCATTGAGTAATTTAGATGGAATTGGTTTCAAACGTGGTGTAGTAATATCTGAATTTTCAACTGATGATTCAATGGTGGACAACGCATCAGACACAGCACCAACAGAATCTGCTGTGCGTGGTTATGTCAACAGAAGATTAGGATGGGATCACAACAATCAACAAGTGATCAATCCAATTGGAGCAGGTGCAGTTGCAAGAGATGGAACAACTCCTTTCACTGATGATGTGGGAGCAGGCGGTAACAAATTGATCGATTTAGGTTCACCAACAGACGACCAAGATGCCGCAAACAAATTGTATGTTGATTCCACTTTAAGTGAATCAGATCAGATTGAAGACATCAGAAATGTCAGTATCAAAAACTTTGATGAAGCACAACTATTGGTATTCAATGGTAAGAAAAGAATTTATGTTGTAAATGTGATAGGCGGTGCGTTTGCTCCAACAGACTCGTTCAGTGGCAGTAATTCAGGTGCAAATGGAACAGTGATAGAACAAGAATCATTAACATTGCCTGGCAATGTTACTGCTGTGAGAATCACATACACATTGGACAGCGTCGCAGATTTCAATACCAACGACACAATTTCAACTCTAGGAGGAGTATCGGCTCAAGTGTTGGATGGTCCTATGAATGAAATGGGCAATGGAGTTGAAACTGCAGATTCAGACATCAATGTTCATGTAAATCGCACACAAACAGAAACTGAAATAGATTTCAGAATAAGAGCAGACTCAATTATTAATGCTGATGTTAAATCAGATGCCGCCATAGCTCAGAGCAAACTGGACATGAATGCGGCTACAACCAGATCAGATGGTGTAGGTATCACACAATCAGAATTAGGATTAGTCAGTTTCAAAGCAACAGAATTTGATTCTACAAACGGTTGGATAGAGATTGCCAATAACGGTGTGTTGATGAGCAAAATTGAAAGAATACCTGGTGAAACTGTGTTGGCCAATTCCACATCAAGTACAGCCAATGTTACTGCTGTAACTTTTTCAGATTTAATTCAAATAGGTGGCGGTTTACAAGATGCAGATTTCACAAACACACTATTACAAGCAGACAATGGCTCTGTCCTAATCAAAACAGGGTCAGGTGCATACGGAGTTAGTTCTGTTACTCAGACAGGGTCAGCAAATTCCATTAATAAAAACAAATCAGTTTCAAGTCCTCTAGCAGGAAATGTTGCAACAACAAGAGTAACCAGTTTATCTGTTGGCAGTGACAACGTCAACATGATATTGGATGGATCAAATCTACAATTTTACACTGAAGGAGGAGTAAAAGCACTTGATGTGTTAGGTTCTACTGCTAATAATTCAAAAACATTGTTTGGAACACAAACAGTGGCAATTGGATCAACCAAAACAGGTGGATACAGTGCAAGTAACTTTGATGGTGTAGGCAACACATTGTTAAATCCTTCATTAGAAGTGGATTATGTTTATACCAACGCAATTGAAACTCAAGAAAATGTTGGTAATTCAGACAACTTCTCTGGTATTGGTTTAGGAGCCAACAGTCCTTTTATCAACAACAATACATTTACAGACGGTCGTATATCATTTGTGGCAGATGGTGAAGTTGTTGCTGTGATGACAGGCACAACAGGATCTAATGTGGGTGAAATATTGCCAGGCACAAATGCTGTCAACATTGGTAGAGATGAAACCACACCAGGTGCTAATGACTTTTTAAGATTCAACAACATGTACGCAGTAACATTCAACGGTACAGCAACTCAGGCACAGTACGCTGACTTGGCGGAGAACTATCTTGCAGATGATTCATATGATGTGGGCACAGTTTTAATATTTGGTGGTGAGCAAGAAGTAACCACAACAGCACTTAAAAACGACACAAGAGTGGCAGGAGTTGTTTCAGAAAATCCAGCACACTTGATGAACAGTGCATTGCAAGGTGATCATGTGACAGCAGTGGCATTGACAGGAAGAACTCCAGTCAAAGTGTTAGGCATTGTGCAAAAAGGTGACATGTTGGTGAGTTCAACCACACCTGGTTACGCAATTAGAGACAACAGTGCAACCACAGGCACAGTGATTGGTAAAGCATTACAAAACAAAACAGATGCCGGTGAGGGTATTGTGGAAGCAGTGGTAGGTAGAGTATAATGACACAAAAAAATATCAACATAGGTTCAAGTGCAAACAAAGGTGATGGTGATCCGTTAAGAACGGCGTTTGATAAAATCAACGACAACTTCACTGAACTGTATGCGGCAACAGGCAACTCTGCTAAAGATATATCTGGTTCAATATTTGGTGATGATTCTACATTGTTGGTGGATGCTGTAAGCAGTACAATACCAGCAGAAAATTTATCTGGTGCACTGCCGGCATTGGATGGTTCAGCATTGACTAACATATCAGTCAGTTCAATAGATTTCTCAAATGTTACAAACACTCCAACCACAATAGCAGGATACGGAATAACAGATGCTTTTGATGGTGCTTTCAGTTCATTGTCAGCAACACCAACCACAATAGCAGGATACGGAATCACAGATGCTTTTGATGGTAATTACAACAGTTTGTCAAACAAGCCAACCATTCCAACAGCATACACAGATTCAGATGTGGACGCACATCTTAACCAAGGCACTGCCAACAACAACGAGGTGTTGAGTTGGACTGGTTCTGACTATGACTGGGTTCCACAATCAAGTGGCGGAATCACTGATGTGGTGTCAGATACCACTCCGCAACTGGGTGGCGATTTGGATCTCAATTCTAACAATATCACAGGAACAGGAAATATCAACATCACAGGCACACTTGCTTTAGGTGGCAATGATATCAGTGGTGTAGGCGGTATAACGGCTGGCACACTGAACAATCACACTATTCCAGGTGGTGCTCCTGGCACGTTCGCACTGACTGCCAATGTAGTAGAAGCAGAAACAGATCCAATAGTTGGTGCAGTAAACGGCATAGTAAAAGCAGACGGCGCCGGCAATATTTCGGCGGCAGTAGCAGGAACAGATTACTTGGTAGTTGAAACAATTGATTTAGCAACATTAAAAGCAGAAGTGGCGGCAAGTTTTGACTTCAATGATTTTAAAACAAGGATAGCGGCATTATAAGGATAAAAATATGGCAAACAGAATACCACTTATTGTAGATCAAAACGATGGCAACAAGATAAAAGAATTACCAGCAGGTGATAGTCTTGATTTAACTAATTCGGGCATTGTTAATGCCAGCAGTATCGAAACAGGCACAATTTCGATAAGCGGTGTAAATTTTTCAGGATCATACAACGATCTTACAGGCAAGCCAACCATTCCAACAGATGTTGGCAGTCTAACAGATGTAACCAATAGAATTCCAACACAACTGACACAGTTGAATATTTCAGATGGAAATGTAGGACAGTTTTTACAAACAGATGGAGCAGGTGGTTTTTCATTTGCCACAATCACACAGTCAGGTGGAGACACCATAGTTGTACAAGGTGGAGACATCACAGGTATCCAGGTAACAGGTGATGATTCCGTACCAATCACAGTGGCAGGAAACAACACAGTCAAGTTTGAAGGTGCAGGCACAATCACCACATCAGCCGCAGATGTTGACGGAACAACAGTGTTGACCATAACAGGTGTAGACAGCAACACCACATACACAGTGAACTTGGCAGAAGGTTTAACTGCGGACACAAAACTTTTACAATTAGTTTCAAATGCGGCTCTAACAGATTCAGTGGTATTCAAAGAAGGAAACAATGTTACATTAGGAAGAGATGGAGACACACTCACTATCAATGCCACAAACACAGTTAATTCTTACACCATATCAGCAGAAGAAAATATTTCAGAACAAACCACATTGAGATTAAGTGAGGCAGGTGGTGCTATTGATGAAGTTGTATTTGCAAATGGCACAGACATCAACGTTGTGAGAACAGATGCAGGCACAATCACAATCAACAGCACATTCACAGAAACAGATCAAAATTTAATTCAAACAGTCACAGCAGACACAGGCAGTTTCACAGCAACCACAGCCACAGATTCAATCACATTGGAAGGTGGTGCAGGTATTACCACATCAATTTCAAGTGATGTTGTGAGTATTGCATTTGATGGCAGTAACATTAACTCTTTACAATTTGCACAAGGTGTTGCAATTAATGAATTCAGTTCAGATGCAACATTGTCTGGAAATTCTACTTCTGCTGTGCCAACAGAACAAGCAGTGAAAACTTATGTGGACACCGAAATCGCAGGAATCGAATTAGGAGGAGGTGGTGGAGGAAATGCATTTGGAAACATTGTGGTGGACGGAGAATCCACTGTGGGTGCTGACCAAGCCACAGACAATTTGACTTTGGTTGCTACCAACAACATAGAAATTACCACAGATCCTACAGGCGACAGTGTGACGTTTGCTGTGGATCCTGCAGGAGCCAACACTCAACTACAATGGAACAACAACGGTGTGTTAGGAGCCAGTTCTGCAATGTCGTGGAATAACAACAACAACACATTGTCGGTTGAAAATATAATAGCAACCTCTATTGAAACAAACACACTTCAAGCACCATCCAGTTTAGTAGGCACTTACACAATTTCATCACCAACCACAATAACACTTGATCCTGTTTCAGAAGTGCAATTAGATGCACCTATGAAATTGCAAAATAAAACTTCAGCACAATTGGCAAGTTTCGTTGCGAGTGCAGGTTCAATAGTTGCTGTGAGTGATAACAGTTACAAACCTGCTTACTACAATGGCAGTGTTTGGAAGTATGTGGTTGATGATACCAACGTGTAGGAGACATTAATGTCTGAAAAAGAATACATCGTCACAGTAAAAAAAGATATCAATTGGCGTGATGTGCATAATGAAATTATCAACGACACCAGTGCCAATGATGCTGTGGATTCAAACATTGTGCCAGACCGATCATGTGAATGCGTCAAGGAAAGAGCAAATAATCCAAGAAACACACACTACAATTTAACTGAAGACGAAGCAATGAAACTGGCTCTGGATTCAAGAATATTGGCTGTTCAAGCAGTTGATGACATTCCGGAACCTATGCCAAGAGCATTCCAAGATGGAAATTTTAATAGAAGTTCAACTTCAACAGGCACTCAAGACAATTGGGGATTGTTAAGACACATTAATCAAACCAACATATTCAACAACAGCCTGTCAGATCCAGGTGGTACTTATGATTATGTGTTGGACGGCACTGGGGTTGATATGGTTATTGTGGACACAGGAATTCAAGTGGGTCATCCAGAATGGGAAGATGCAGACGGTAACACAAGATTGCAACAGATTGATTGGTTCGCAGAGTCAGGTGTGTCTGGCACACAGCCTGCTAACTTCTACACAGACACAAATGGTCATGGCACACACTGTATTGGAACCATGGCAGGTAAAACATTTGGATGGGCCAAGAATGCTAAAATCTACAACATCACTCTATATGCTAATTCAGGAAATAGTATCAGTTGGGACAACATGATTGATTGTCTCATAGGTTGGCACAACAACAAACCAATCGATCCTAACACGGGTACAAAAAGACCCACAGTGGTCAACATGAGTTTTGGTTATGTTTGGTATATCAGTGCTTCCACTCAGCCAAATCAAGTTAAATTTTCTAACCCTGGCACAGGTTATGACATCACAGGAGGACGTTACAGAGGCGTTGCCCACAATGATAATTTCTTAAGCAATTTAGATGATAAAGGTTTAACAGGTGAATTTCAAGGTGGATCGACTTATGGTTATCCAAGAAAATATACTTCCATAGACGCTGATGTTGAAACGTTGATCAATAATGGTATCAATGTTTGTTGCGCCGCAGGAAATGATTCTATGAAAATAGATGTTCCTGGAGGAGTCGACTATGACAATTACATTTCAATTGATGCTGGTGGCAGTGCTTACTACATGTATTATCACCGAGGAGGTTCACCATCTGTGAATGAAGGTGGAAACACATTAAGTGGTCCTAATGTTACTGATGATAATCCTGTAGGAGATTTAAATGAAGGATTCATGGTGGGAGCATTGGAAAACAGTGATGTATTAGATGGCTCAACATATCTAGATAAGAAAACAACATTCAGTCAATCCGGACCAGCAGTAAACATTTATACAGCAGGTAGATACATCATCAGTGCCCAACCCAACAATCAAGGTTCTTCTTATTATTTAGATGCCAATTGGCGTCAGGCAAAATATTCAGGTACTTCCATGGCGGCTCCTCAAATGTGTGGAATGATAGGTTGTTTACTACAAGCACATCCTGATTGGACACCATCTCAAGTAAAAAAATTTTTCGAAACAAATGCAGTTGCCAACTTAAATGATACCGGCAACACTGATGATTACACCACAAACAGTACCATACACGGTGGGCCAAACAGAGTGGCTTATTTTCCTCTCAAAGGTCAGAGACC
>Ga0222718_10001990_pt1 | contig 18849 bp, 23 predicted proteins | sample C33_27DmetaG_FD_165045 | JGI IMG/M metagenome (GOLD analysis project Ga0222718, IMG submission 165045) | Estuarine water microbial communities from San Francisco Bay, California, United States - C33_27D | ecosystem: Environmental > Aquatic > Marine > Unclassified | place: USA: California... | reverse complement strand
AAATGAAAAAGAAACTTTATATTATGTAATATATAGATGGAATTTTATAAAAGAAAAAAATGAAAAATATAAATTAGAATCTTGTTATTTAGTATCAAATAAATAATTTATTCTATTTTCTGCATTTCTTCGCGTTTTTCTAAATTAGAAAACAGGGATTTTGTAATATAATTATTAATTATTCTTTTTTTATTAATTATATAATCATATATATTATTAACTATGATATAAGAATTATTAATTTTCGAATTAATATAACTATGTATATTAATAAATTTATATTTAATACAATTTGAATTATTTTTAATAATTATATTAATATTATGAAGTATGAGATAAGAATTATTAATTTTAGAATTAATATAAGTATATATATAATTATATTTATTTATAATATAATTATACATAAATTTAATCATTTTTAATTATTTTAAAAAAATAAATATCATTTTTTTTTATTCTTTAATTTAATTTTGGCTCAATTTTAGGTTCTAAATTTTTTAAAGGAATATCTATTTTTCTTGTATTTTTATCAAAATCATTACCTCTTTCATTTTCTAATTTAGTAAAAGTACCACCTTTATAATTTCCTAAAATTATTTTTGTATTATATTCAATATTATTTCTTAAGTATTTTAGATTAATCATATCTCCTGGTTTATATTCTTTTAATATATTATTTAGATCATTAGGTTCGTTGATATTTTTATTATCAATTGCAATTATAACATCCCCTAATATTTCTACTTTTTTTGTTTCATTATTCATTTTTGTACCCTGTAATCCACCTTCAATAGATGGGGAATCTTTGGATACTTCTAATATTAATAAACCCTTATCTATAATTGGAATACCACTTCTTTCAGATTCGCTAAGAGAAGGTCTTCTTTCCATATATGAAATACCTAGAATTGCTCTTTGTACGTATCCCGTTTCAATAATATCTCTAATAGATTTTATTGAATTAGTTATAGGAATTGTAAATCCTACACCAGATGATACTCCCATTCCTAACGATGCTGTATTTATACCAATTAATTCACCATTACTATTTAAAAGAGGTCCGCCACTATTTCCAGGATTAATAGCAGCATCTGTTTGTACTACATTATATATTTTACGTCCTGTTGGTGCTGATAATTCTCTATTTATACCTGATATAACACCTGATGTGAATGTATGATCCTGACCAAATGGATTACCAATAGCATATGCTAATTGCCCTACTTTTATTTTAATATTTTTATTAAATTTAATAATTTTAAGATTCTCTTTTGGTGCATAAATTTTAAGAACTGCTATATCTAAATCTGGATCTACACCAGTTAATTTCGCATCATATGTTACTTGTTCTTTATTTTTTTTTGTAATTGTCACCTTTGCATTATCTACTTTATTTATAACGTGAAAATTTGTTATAATATGTCCTTCGTCGTCCCAGACAAATCCAGAACCAACACCTTTTGGTAAATCTTCTTTATTTAAATTAAATTTTTCACCCATACTTGTATATTCAGTACTTATATAACATACAGATGGTATTGCATCATCATATAATTTATCTTGTTCTTTTTCAATATAATTTAATATATTAATTTTATTAGTATCTGAAATAGTATCATATGCTGATGTGTATCCATATACTGGTTTAATATTATTTATACCTAAACATCTACTTAAACCTGAACTTAAACTAAAATACAAAATTTTTCTTCTTAATTCATTAATATTACTAATATGATTATTATTGTTAGTAATAGTTTTAATATATGGAATAGAATTATAAGAATTAACAGTATTTAATAAATAAAATAGAAAAAAATATTTTAAAATACGCATTATATAATATATATATATATATATACTTATTTTTATATAAATAATATATTAATTAATAATATAAAATGTTAGAACTAAATAATTTTAATAAATTTTCTATTAAAAAAAATAATTTATGTTTTGTTATGCAAAATAATAATAATTATATGATTAATAACCTAAAATATAATAATATACATTTATTTGAAAATTTTTTTATTGAAGGCGTACAAAATTTTGTTATAATTGCCTCATTATTGCTAATTAATAGAACATTATATGGTAATAATACTAATAAAATAATTATTAAATTAACAGATCCTTTAATTAATTTATCAAAAAATATTATTAAATTTGATAATATTAGTTATCAAATTAGTTTATCTGCGGCTATATTAACTTATATAACAACTATATCTGGTGCTGCTGCAAAAGATATAAAAAAATGATTATTATTTAATATAATAAATTAAAAATGTTTAATGCTATAAGAGAATTTCAAAATATATTATATATGGCACCAATTCCTTATATTTATAATAGATCTGATACAATAACAGATAACAATCTGTCATTTTATAATCCTTTCTTACTTAATTATAATAATTGTAGTAAAATTAATAAAAATTATTGTTTCTTTTAATTATATAAAACTTCTCTCTCTTAGTCTTAGTAAAAAATTATTATTTAATAATTCATTATTTGATATTATTTTAATATCTTTAAAATTATTATTTAAATTTTGATTTTTTTTATTTTTAAAAAAAAATATTAAATTTTTAAAATAAGATAACATATATATTATACATATATAATTATTTTATATACACTATATTAAACCATATAATAATAATAAACTATTATCAATCTTTATTTCATTTATTAATACGCTAACAGATTTATCTAATTTTTTTTTTTTATGTTGATTTATAATGAAATTATCTTCATCATACTTAATAAATTTTCTTTTATTATTTAACATTATATATATATGTGTCTTATTTTTTTTAAATATTTTAAAAAAAAAATACTTAATAGATAAGAAATATATGTATTATATTAAAATTTTAATATTATCTATGAATACATTTTTTATTTATTCACAATTATTATTTGTATCGTGTGGATTTACAAATTCTATAGTTAAACAACAATTTAAATATTATTGTTTATCACCAAATATAAAAAATAATATATTATATAACAATAATATGCCTATATTATATAGTAATATTAAATCTAAAAATAATATATATTCTATAGAACACATATGTCCTATTTCTTATTTAATTACAAATGAATCTAAAATAGATATGCATAATTTAATTAAAACAAAAAAAGAAATAAATAATGCAAGATCTAATTATAAATATAGTGATCATGAAGAATTAAATTATAATAATTTGCATAATAATTGGATTAAATTAGAGAATAATAATTATGTTAATCATAAAAAAAAAAAATTTATACCAAATGATGAATCAAAAGGTTTAATATCTAGAGCATTATTATATATTCATGATAAATATAATATAGACATATATAATATTATAGATAATGATGTTCTAATAAAATGGTATATATCATTTCCACCAAATGAAAATGAAAAATATCATAACAATTATATTTTAAATATTCAAAATACAAATAATAAATATATATCAAATTATAAATACTATAGAGAGAAAATTTATAAAAAAATTAAAAATAAAGATAAAGATAATTTAAATTTATTCAAATAAATCTTCTAATTCTTTTGTAATAACATCATCTAAAAATGGTTGAATTACTTTTTGAATATAATAAATATCAATTTTCATCATTAAAATTTTAATCACATTTATTAATTCTTTTTTAATTTTATTTTCACGATACCGAACATCATTATTTTTAATAATATTAATATCATCAATTAATACATAATATTCTTCTAATAATTGAAAAGAATATAATGATAATTCTCTTGGATCAACAGAAGTTGGATCAGTAAATTCTTGTAATGCTAAATATATAACAGCTAAATCTATAATAAGATAATTTAAATTTTCATTTTCAATAAATTTAAGATAATATAACCAAGATCTTATCAAACTATATTTTCTAATTTCTTCCATAAGACATGAATTTTGTTTATATATTATTTTAGAATATATTAAATCTTTAATATCATCAGGAAGGAGTTCAAATGATGATATAAAATTTGTCATGTTAAATATAAAAAATATAATAATAAATCATTTTTTAAAAATAACTACAATAAAAAAGTACATTTCTTAAAATTAATTAAAATTTTAAAAAGTTTTTATAAAAAATTTAATAAATTTAAAAATGTACTTTTTTTAAATTCTATTACTATTTTTTATCATATCACGAATACTATTTACTTGTTTTTTATAATGTTCTGATGGTTCTTTTAATAAAATTAATTTAATTAATAATTCTATAATATCTTCATATATATAACTATCCATATTAAGACATATATCTTCTTTATTATCAATTGCAAATTTTTGCATTAGTTTTGTTTTTTCTGTTATTAAATCTAATACTAAATCATTTAAACCTTTTAATATGAATTCATTATCCGATTTAATAATTGTAGTATTTTCATTTTTATATGATATATTATTATTTTCAGGAAAATCATTATTAAAATGGATTTCCTTTGTTAATAAACTAGGTATATCATATGATTTTTTAAATATTTCTAGCATTTTTTCATAATTCAAATAATCTATTCTTTCATTACCATAATTATTAATTATTAAATTATTTGTTATATTAGTAATATTGTTATAATTATTTAGTGTTTCAATATTATTAGTAATATTATTATTTATTATATTATTATTATTTGGTATTCTTGCATGAATTATACTTCTAGGTTCGCAATTATTTTTTAAAATATGTTTAGATTTTGCCTGTCTTGTTGTAAAACTTATCATACATCTAGGACATGTTAAATCATCTAGACCTGTACATTTTTTTTGATGTATTAATAAATTTTTTTTCGTCATATAATTTTTATTGCATTTTTTACATATATTTTCCTTTAGGTTGACATTTTGTCCATTTGGGTTGACATTTTGTCCATTTGGGTTGACATTTTGTCCATTTGGGTTGACATTTTGTCCTGTCTGGCTTACATTTTGTCTTGCAATTAATATACATGATTTGTTATTAATATTTTGTATATGTTTAGCATTTTGATGTCGAATTATATTATATTTGCGTAAAGATGTATAATCACAATACTCACAATTATATAATTTTATTGAGTAATTTTGAGTCATTATTGAATAAGATGCTAAATTATTTTTTATATACTATTTAATATTACCATAAAAAAATAGAAAATACTCATTTTTACTCAGTAAATCTTAAATAAGGATTTTTTTTTTATAATTTATATATTATAAATTATTAACATATATATATATATATTATATTATCATAATAATAATATTAAAAATTTCAAAAAATGTAAAAATATATGAAAAATATACCTAAGTTAATTATTTAAGTATATTAATAATATTATATATATGTTTAAAAAAGGTTATTTGTATTGTTATATTCCAGTGTGTGAAATAAAATTATATTGTATTGATATAACATATGATTATAATTATATAAAAAATAAAGAACTAATATATTGTAAAAAAATTTATAATCCAAATATAGTTAAAAAAATTTTTTATAATGAATTTAAAAATGAATTATTAATATGTAATATATTTAGTAGTAAATTAGATATAAAAAAAATAAAAAATTTTTTTGATAAAATAAAAAGAATTTATTAATAAAAAATATTGTATATTAATAAATATATGAATTTTATAAATTTTGTAAAATATCCTGAAAAACATGCTAATTTTTCTTTTCGCAATAAAAATGAAAAAACGATAGAATTTTTAAATAAAATTAAAATAAAAAAATGTTTGCAAAAAAAGCAAAAAATAAAATTTAAAAATGAAGGTTTTCAAAGATTATATGATAATGCTCCTGCATTACCAACAATAAAAACCATATTAAATAATCCTAAAAAAAATTACATTATACAAGGTGGAATCGGGGTAGGTGCGAGATACCCAGATTACATAATAATTTCGGATATTTAATATTTTTTTTTTTTTGTTTTATATTAAAATTAAAATATTTTTTTAATAAGTTCTTTGTTTTATTTAATTTTTTTTTATCAAATGTTACAGATACAATCATATTTTTATATAATATTTTTTGATTAATAAACTTGTAAATATCTTTTATTTTAATTTTTTTTAATAATTTCATATCTTGATTATAATCAAAAATTTTATAATTTTTATTATATAAAAATCTATTAATTTCTTTATAAAAATTATAATTGTTACTATTTATATAATTAGTAATTTCATTAGATACTGCACTCTTTTCTTGAAGCATAATTTTTTCATCTATATGATAATTTTTAAATGTATTTGATAAAATATCCAAATAACATTCTATATCTTTGTATAATCCTTCTATATAAAAATTTGTTTTATAATCAGAAACATATGCATTAGAATTTCCACCTAAATCATATAATTTTTTTGCAATAAACGAATGATCTTTATATTTACGCGATGTAAATCTAGCTAATAAATGTTCTATATAATGCGTAATCCCATACGTTTTAATAGTTTCGTGATTTTTACCTAATAAAATTGTAATACTTATATTAATTAACTTTGTATTATTAATTGGGAGTAATAATAATTTAATTCCATTTTTTAATTTAATTATTTTTTTATTTTTGATATCTATATTCATTACTATATAAATATATTAAAAAAAATTCAATTGTAACCTTTAATTTAAATAAATATATTGCTTATTATTTTTTTTTAGTTGATTTTTTCTTTGGCGCCGGTGGTGCTTCTACAGGCGGTGGAGAAGGTGGTGGAGTTGTAGTTTTTTCTTCTTCCTCTTCTTCTTCCTCCTCATCCTCTTCTTCTTCTTCTTCTTCATCTTCTTCTTCAACAGGAGGACGTTTTGTTTTCTTTTCTACAATTTGTACGTCAGGTTCAATTTCATCTTCAACATCATCGTTATCATCATCATCTGAACTATCTTGTACAAATGATACTTTAATATTTTGTGCAAGTTGGAATCTTGCAGTACAAACTTTCCAAGAACAACCATATTTACCACCAGCCATCCATAGTCCATTAAGTTGTACGATTACAACAGCTTTAGCACCTTTGAGAGATTTAATGATATCATTAAAAACTAGTGGATTATTCTCCATATCATAACAATCAATATCAACTTCTTCAGATAGATATTTATTGGGAACTTTAGCTTTAAACGTAGGAGGATATTTACCTACTTCTTTGCCTGTATTTGGATCTTTATCAATTTTAACAATAGGACTAAATAGTTTTTTAACAAAAGCTTTATTGTCATCAAAATCATCTTTAAACCACGCTTGACGATTTTCAAAAGCATCATCAATAATTTTTTGTTCGATTTCTTTAAGTTTATCATGAAAAAGTTTAATTTTATTATTTTCATCCATTCCTCTAAAAGAAAGATCTAGAGCAGATCCTGGAATAAATTTATCATTTGAAACTTCTTCTTTTTTTTCCTTTTCAGAATACGGAGGACTAATACCATATGGGAGATGAAGAGGAGGAGTTTGAATAGTTAGTTTTTCTGTTCCATAATTAATATATACTGATTTAGCACCCGATTTTAGAGTTTTTACTTCAGAATATTTAAGTTTTGTAACATCAATCTGCTTAGGTAGGATAACTGGCATTTTATATTTATATAATTATATTCTTATATAAATTTAATCATTTTTTTTTTAGAATATTATTAATAAAATAAAAAAATAATTTATTTAAATGGATATGGCACTGGGGCACCGTCGATTGACATTCTGGCTTCCATCATCTCCGCATCATTCTGATTATTTATAAAGTTCGGGTCTTGGTGAAACGCTTTTGCGCCAGCTCTGACTCTGTCATTGTAAACAAATGATACTTCCCCATTCCGTATCACTCTTATAATATCATCAACAACAAATCGCAAATTCCTTTTGACCCGGGGATCTTCTTGTGCGTATTGTCTGTACCATCGCATGAACTCTGCTTGAAATCCATTCCTCTGTCCGATACTTTGATCGTAGGCAGCTAGAATTTGGAACACCTTCCTTGCGTCGCCCTCGTTGATGTCGTTGTACGGGCCATACGGGCCAGCATTCATGCCAGCGGTTTTTTTCTTTTTAAAAGTTTTTTTTTTCGCAGGCGCTCTTTTAACAGTCTTTCTTTTAACTTGTTTTTTTTTAGAATTTGCTGTTTTTTTCATTGCTTTATATTTGGATAATTTCATCATTTTACCTTTTGAGATAACATATAATTTACGAGTTTTAATCATAACATATAATTGTTTTTTTACACCATAAATTTTAACGAGTTTATTTTTACCAGTTTTATTTTTTAATTTTCTATACCTTTTAGAATTTTGCATAATTTCTATTATATAAAAATATAAAAATTATAAATATAAGGAGGAAATAATTTTAAATAATTATTTAAATGAAAAAGATGAATAATTATATAAATTGATTAATAAACATATATATTACAAAAATTTTATTAATTATCTATTATTTCATTGATATAGATAATTATAATAGTAATTTTATGTGTATCAAACTTAAAAAAACACATATATTGAGAAAATTATTTATAAATATATTCAAAATTAATAAACATTATAATAGAAAATATTAATGCAATTAGTAAAAAAATATATCCTAATATTTTTAAATAAAAATTAAAAGGACATATATTACATTTAGATTTATTATTTATAGTCATAATACTATAAATAATAAATATTTAATTATTCAATAATATATGTGATAATTAAATTATATAATAGTATAATTATAAATAGAATAACAAATACTATAAATGAATCCAATAAATATACAGCCATAGTTTTAAATTTTTTACCTTTAGGACCTAAAATAATGGAAAATATAAAACCAAAAATTATGAAAGATATTAAAAATCTAAAAATATTTAAAATATTATCAATATATTGAATTTTTGTATTTATTTTTTTTTTAGTCATTAATTTAATAACAATGTATAATAAGATAAATAATATAATAGAACATACAAATATAAAAATATTCCATTTAAATGCATAAGCATATGCTCCTGTAGTAGTAGCAATTTTATAAATAAGTGGTGAAATAATAAACAATATAAATAATATAAAAATTAACCATCCCCACCATTTCCATTTTTCTGGATGATGATAATGATGAGTCAAACCATGTTTTTTAAAACCCACAATTTTTGAAATAATAGAGGGAGGATTTGGCCTAGATTCATTCATGAATAATAATCTATTTTATATAATAAAAATATTTTAAACAAATATTAAAATAATAAATATAGAAGAAAATAATACTATTATGCTAATTTTTAAAAATTTTTTTAACAACATGAGGATGTTGGTTAAGGTCTCGGTGGGTGATTTTGTATTTTTTGGTAAAAATTTATCAATTAAATAAATAGGTAATCCAAACAACATGAATAATAAAAATATTAAAAATATAATATATATAATTGTTTCCCTTTTATAATTTGAATCCATTTAATATAATATTATATAATTATTTAGTAATAATATAATTTTCAATATTTAATATTCTAATATTAATATTATCTATTTTAGAATTAATATTATAAATATTAGTATTGGAAATTTTAATTTGATCTAATAATAAATTTAATTTATCTAAATATGTGTTATCAAAATTTGATTTGATAAGGGATTCATTAGATTTTTTAATATTATAATATTTTTTAGAAGTGTTAATATTTTTTGAATTATTTCTATGTGGTAAACTATAAGTTCTATTAATAATATCATTTTCTTTATAATCGCTAGGACATCTACTAGGAGAACTCTTAGAACGTCTTTTATTATTATATTTATTTATATGCGAATTAATACGAACATCTTTATTATTAATATAATTATGATCATGTAAATTATTATAATATAGTAGTTTATTTTCAAAATTATCAAGTGTATTATTAACATTATTTTTTAACATTTAAATAGTATAATTAGTTCCCGAACTAATAAAATAATTATTTGATTTAGATGTCATAATATAATTTAATTATTTTATTTATTTTATATAGATATATAATAAATTAGAATTATGCTATTAATAATAAAAGCAATAATTACAAAATTATACAATGATATTCAAAGTTGGTCATATACAAATTCTGTAATAGTAAATGCGGGTGGATTTACAATAGGATATTCAACATATTATTATGTATCAGGATTATTAGCATTATTAACACCGTTATTTATGATATTTAAAAAAAATTTAGAATTATTTGGAAAAAGTATAGGTATCGGAAAATCAGGTATATTATTTCAAATTATTAAATTTATATCAAATATAATAATTTTAACAACAACATGGTTAATAACATTATTGATAACATTTTTATTATTAGAATATGTTTTAAATATAAAATTATTAGGATTAAAAAGTAATATAAAAGAAAATGAAAAAAAAGATTTTATAATTTCAAAAACAGAAGCATCAATAAATGAATCAGTAATAGAAAAATCAAAAAAATTAGAAAAAAAAAATGAAAAAGAATTATTAATAGGAACAGAAATACTAAAAACTGAAGAGCAAACATTAAATGATATTAAAATAAATGATTTATATACGGATAGTAATATAGATGATAATAATAATATAGAATTTTTTAAAGATGATAAAAAAAATAATGGATTTAATATATTAATGCAAAATTTATTGTGAGTTTTTAATATGTAAATCAATTAATTTTTTAATATTATCATTAACATATTTATATTTTATATATATTGATTTAATATCAATATCTTTTTTATTTTCAATAACAGGATAATAAGATATAAAATTATTATTAGTTTCTAATACTTTATTAAATATAAATAAAGGTCTTTCATCAAAATTTTTAGTAGCAGCAATAAATGTAGAAGATATAAATAAATCATCTAATTCTCTTCTAGTAACAGTATTAATATTAGCACCATAAGATTTTTTATGTATCAATAATATAGAAATATTAAAAATATCAGATATAGTTTTCATAGTAAAATCATTTGGATAAATATTATCATTTTTAATAATTTTATCAAGTGAATTAGAAATATATTTAGTAGATAATTTATCAAAAATATCATTTAATTTAGATAATTGAATATTTTTAATGTTATTAACAATACACCACTCATGTTTAAAAGATGGATCTTCAAAAATTTTAATAAGAAATCTTTTATCATATATTATTTTTTTATAATTATTATTAATAATTTCTTTAATTTCATCATAAGTTATATATATATTTAAATAATCTGATAACCATTTAACATAATCTACAAAATTTTTCAAATTGTAATTTTTAATGCTTATTAAACTACTCCATTTACTTTTTATTTTGGCTCTCCATTTTGATGGTAATTCTTCACGATCACCATGATATAATTTAGGTAATATAGATAAATTTGGATCATTTTCCAGATTATTAATTAAATAATCTTTATTTTGAATATTATGATTATTTAAATTATTAATATTAGGCATATATTCATGATAATTTAATAAAATAAAAGGGATCTCAAATATATATGTAGTATAAAAAACATTTTGTGAGAAAATTAATTCATCTTTGTATTCTTTAATAGTATATGACATAAAATCATATTTATAATTTAAAATAATATTATTTATCCAATTATTAATATATGAAATAGGTTTATTATTATTAATAGGTAATTCTTCTAAAATAATTTTAATAATTTTTTTATTATTATAAGATGTAAAAAAATTATCATATAATTTATTTATTTTTTTAAATTTATTTAAATTATTATATTCTTTGATAAAACTTTCATTTGTATATTTTTTAATTAAAATATCAGCAACTAATTTTTGTAAATTATACCATTTATATGATAATTTTTTTTCATAATCTATATATTTATAATAATCATTTTTAATATTAACATGTATAATATTAGTATTATTTAACTGTAATTCTGGAATAATTAATTTACTATTAAATAATTTATCATTTTTATTAATTACATTACCAATATTATTATTAATATTTAAAGATTTACTTTTTTTAACAAAAGAATCATAAATAATATTATCAATTCTATTAATATTATATTCAATATTAACAATATCATCATAAAATTTAATATTTTCAATATTCATATCTTTTATGAATTTGGGTAATAATGATAATGTAATTTTATCAAAATTTAATAATATATTAGATTTAGTTAATACATGTGTAATTGATAAATCATTATTAATTAAAATAGTATTAATTTCAAAAATATAATATTTTCCATTTTTAGTATTTAACCATTGATTTAATGTATAAATATTTTGATATATATTATAAATATTTGAATATTCAATATTATATTTAGAACATTCATCAATAATATTTTTAATAAAAGGATAATCGTTTAATTTTATAATATCATCATTATCACTTTTATTTTTTAATATAATTGGTTCATAATATGATCCATCTTTTAAAATCATTAATATTTCTGGATTTAATTCTAAATTTGTTAAAATATCACTATAAGAAGAATACATAGGACATAATATTTTAATATCATTATCATATTCCCAAATTATTAATAACTTATTATATAATATTGCAATTAAAGAATATAAATAATAAGGAGATTTATCATTTGGATAATCATCAGATTTTAGATAATTAATAAATTTATAATAAGATTTATAAATATTTAATATTCTAGATAGTGATAAATTATTAGTTTTATCATAAGTAAATAAATTTAATATTTTAATATTTTTATTAAATTTATTTATTAATTTTGTGTTATTTTCAGGAATAATTTCATTTATATCCATAAATGCTTTACATACATTACCATTTTCTAATGATAAAAATGTAATAATATCCATTTTATTTATAATATCATTAATAAATTTTTGTTTAGAATTAAAATGTAAAATATTTGCAAGAGAATTCATTATACTATCATTTTTAATAATATTATTATTTTTATTATTTATTCTATGATTAATACCTTTTCTAATAAAACATTTTTGCGTTTTATGTATCATTTTATGACATATATTATATGATACATCAGGCAATAATATATTATGTAAATCTTCAGATATAGATCCATATCTATTATTAATAATAGGTGCTTTTTGATTCATTAAATAAAAATTTTTATCATCATTTACAGTATCTTCTTTAATATCACTTTTTGATAAGGGTTTTTTTTTTATATTTATATCATCAATATCATCATTTTGAATAATACATTTATCTAATTCTTCTTTTTTTGATTCTTTTTTTCCACAACAAGGAGCACATAAACCTTTTTCATTTGGTTTTATAAGTTTAATATACCTTTTTTTTGTTTTATCTATACCCCAAAAAAATGTCATTGGTTCTTCATTTTCAAGAGGACATTCATATGTTTTACTTTTTGGATCTAATGGTATTTTACTTTTAGGACACCATACTTTAGGACAAGTATAATAATTAATTTTAGAAGTATTACTACCATATGGTATAATATTATCATAAAAATTTTGCTTATTTTTTATGAGATTTTCCATTTCTTGCTTTGTTAATACAACAGGTTGAAAATCTGATTGACATTTATCGCGTGCATAATTATCCCCAACTAAATCTTTGTCTGCATTTCTCATTAAATCAACAAAATATCTTTGTTTTTCTTTACCCAATGCACCTCCAAATAATTCATCATCTTCATCATCATCTAAATCATAATCTAATTCACCTAAATTATCATCATCAGTATTATAAACATTATCTAAATCTTTGTCCTTATCTTTGTCATGAACCTTATTAATTTTAACACTGATATCATCGATTTTTTTATCTTTTTTAATAACTAATCTAGATGATGTAATAATTTTAGAAATCCAATATAATAAATATTTAAGTTCATTATAATTAGCAGAATTCGTTATTTCTAATTCAAATCCATAATTTGTTTTAGATATAATAACAATAGTACCATTATCTTTTATTTTATTTTGTGTTTTTGTTATTTCTATATCAATATCTATATTATCAATAATATTATCAACTTCATCCTTAGCTGTAGTAGTATTAAATCCGAAATTAATTAATTCATTAATTATCTCAACTTTAGAAATACCTAAATTAAATCTAGATAAAATATAATCATTAATATTTAAATTATCATTATATTTACTTGATCTTTTATATATACAAATTAATTGATTTTTATCTTTATTGATTGTCGATTTAACACTAAATATATCAATATATTTACTAATTTTACTAGATAAATTATTAAGTGTTGTATTATCTATATTGAAAGAAGTATTTAATTTTAAAGATTCTTCTTTCATTATAAATTTTTGCTTAATATATTTCATTAAATAATGAGTTAAATGTGTTTTTGTTTTATTTATTTCATCCCAATTAATATTTTTTCGTATATCAAAAATATATGAAAATATTATTTCACCAAGATGATTAATTGTTATTTTACAATAACAACCTTTTCGTCTTATAATATAATATATATTTATACAATTAATTTTAGTAATTTTATCAATATTACACCAATTAATTAATTGCTCTTTTTTTATAAAATGTTTTTTTTGCATTTTATATAAAATTTTAGAATTATCATTTATCCATTGAATTAATGCAATATCTTTTTTAGTATGAATATTATCAAATAAAGTGGATAATATTATTTTTTTAGGCAATTTAGAATAAAAATCTACTCTATGAAATCTATCATTTGTTTTTGTAATTAATTCTGTATTTTCTAATATCAAATCATATAATTTATTATCTTTTAATTTATAAGTATTATATGTAGGTTTCTTTTTTTCAATAAAATAATATTTGTTTTTTTTTAAATCATTTGTTACATCATCATTAAATATAATATTAATATTAGTTAAATTAAATAATGAATTTGTATTAAATATATATGATATATCTTCTTCTAGTTCTTTTGAATTTCTATTAATAGATAATAAAGGATTTATATTATATCCCTTCCATATTTTGTTATTTATTTGATGAGATAAAGATTTTTTATTATTCCAACAATAAAATAATTTAGATTTATCATTATCATTATGATAATTTAAAATATATAATGCAATTTTATTTAAAGCATCATCTAAATTATCATCAATATATATATATTCGCGAATAATAATCGCATCATCATTTTTATCAATATTAGATGATTTATCAAATATATATAATTTATATTTTTTATTTGAATACCATCTATATACTTTTATAGGTATATATGGTTTCATGTTATTTTATAACCTCTATAAATTCAATTTATTTTTTTCGTTTAATAAAGTAAGGACTGATATGGATATTAATTATGATAGTATATCTATGCATTTAGATATAAATAAAGCTATAATCTTTTTAAAAAATTTAAAAAATAAACAAAATAATTTTAATAATAATTTTTGGAATACTGATATATATAATAAACAAAATTATAACAATTATATTAGAACTCTTCCTTATTTTTGGTTAAATAATGATAAATATACTATTAATAAAGTTTATAATTTAAATGAATTAAAAGAAATTCCATGGTATTATGATTTTAGAATATATGAAGATGTATTAGAAAATATGAATATAATAGATAAAAAAAAATTATTCCATAATTTTGATTATACTGAAATTTATAAAAATAATAATATTTTAACTGAAATAAATTATATTGCTAACAAAGAAATATTAAAAAGTTATATACCAAGAGGTTATATTATACCACCATTTGATAAAAATATATTAAATATTAATAATATTAAAAAAGAAAAAGATGATGATAAAGTAGAATTATTTGATAAAAATAAATATAATAATGATAAATATATTGAAATTGAAAGTGAAATAAAAGATTTTGTAAATAATAATGTTGATGATTTATCTGTTATAATTAACATTAATAAAATTAAAAATATTGCTAATAAAAATTTTGCTTTATTAGATACCGATAATAATAATTATATTAATTATAATGAATTAAAAAAATTATATCTAAATTTAGATAAAGAAGATACAGATGTTGATATTATTGAAAAATTTGCAAATATTATTGATTTAACATATGACGATGAAAAAATTAATAATCTATTAATAAAAGATAATATATATTTAGTTGATAATAATATTGATAATAAAAATTATATAAATTCTGTAATCTTATCATATGTTAAATCAAAAAATTTTGAAGAAACTTTAAAATATAATAATTCTATAAATTTAATTTTGACAAATGAATTAAAAGATAAAATTAAAAATCTTGAAGAATCAAAATCTGAAAATTATATTGATGATAATAGTGAAAAATCAAATATTGATAATAGTAATGAAAAAAAAAAAAACGAAAAAGAAAAAGATAATAAAAATGAAAATGAAAACGAACAAAAATCAAATTATAATGATATTCATTATAATTCATGGAAAGAAACTTTAATTAAAATTGGTTTATGGACTATTGGAATTATAACAATAATATGTATTTTGATATTTATATTATTTGCATTTATATTTAATAATACAAATGATGTAATTCAAGGAACAGATGAAATTATAACATCGTCACCAAATATTGAAGAATAAATTATATATTAATATATTAAGTAATGGATAATAATACAAATATAATTAATTATTTAAATACAATAAATATAGACTATCAAAATAATAGTAGTAATGAATTCAAAAAAAATATTAATTTTTTAGGAATAATAGTTTTGTTTTTATGGATTACAAGTGGTATTTTAGGTTTTATAATATCTTTAATTTTTTTAATTTACAATGGTAATAAATTTAAAAAAATACTAGGATTATTTATATTATCAATGTTTTTCGGACCATTTTATTGGTTTATATATATATATATGTTTAATTATTGTTCTATTAAACCAATATATAAATTAAAAAAAATATATTAATTAAAGAGTTATTTTTATATTCCATATATTAAATAGAGTTAAAAGTATATTCAAATTAATATGGATAAAATTTATTTAAAAATTGAAAAGTTTTTAAATCAATATAAAACTTTTATAGAGAATTTAAATTCTACTCCATTATATAAATTATTTAGAATGGCGATATATGTTGCTTTATATTCTGGACCTGAACCAGCAGTTAATATAATTATATTATATATTTTTAAAATATTATGTATTCTAATTACTATAATTATGCCAACAGCATTAGTTATATATTCTATATTCATGATGTCAAATATTATAAATAAAAATAAAGAATATTGGTGGAAAGAAAATAGACATAATTATAATAATAGTAAATATGATTATATTAAACAATTATATAAAATAATTGAAAATGTAGTTTTATCACAAAGAATAGGTGTATATACTGTTTCGAGTTTATCATTTGTAATAATTTTTGCAATTATAAAATTCAAATTTATTAATTTATTATCAGGAGGGGATGAAGGATATATATATAAAAAATATTTATTATATACAATTGTATTTTTTCTATTAATATTATTTATAATATTTATATATATAATTATAAATTTTAGAAAATATAATCGTGTTTATAAATACAATAAAAGTATTAATAATATATATATAAAATATTTAAATAAAGATTATCTTAAAATTATATGTAATAATTTTGTTGATAAAAATAATTTATTAACTAATTTTTGTAATATTAAAAATATACCAACAAGTATTCAATTACATGATTATTTATTAACATTGAATATTGATAATATAAATAAAGATAATGTTGATTTAAATGATGATGAAAATAAATCAACTGATAATGTAATTGCCAATAAATATCTATCAGCCTTAATTACACATCAATGGTTAATTTTTATATATGAAAATCAATCATATCCTGAAACTAAAGAAAATAAAATGTGTCGTGAATTAAAACTTGATACAATTATGAATGATAAAATGTATAATATATTTTATTGTTATTTAGAAACAGTACAACATCCATTCGAAAGTAATATAGAAGATAAGGTACTTAAAATAAATGATTATTCTGTGAATACATTTGCAGAAAATTATAAGATTTATATGAAAATAATAGATAAATATTTAAGTATTAATAATGAAATGAGTATGAATATAAGTAATATTAAAAAAGAGGATATTAGTGAAATTAATTTATTAATAATTATAGTTATAATTTTAATATTATATACTATTGGATTGTTTCTATTGCCCGAAGCATAATTTTTTTGTTTATAATATTAATTAAAATATATTAGTACATATTAAGGATACTTTATAAATTATGAGTCAAAGTACTAATTCGCCTGTATTACATGGAAGTGATGCAGAATTAAGTGATATTCAAAACGCACCTCCCTCCAGTATAAATGTGGCAACAAAACCTCAAGAAATCGCAATAGGATCTTCAACCCCTCCCCCTTCAACCCCTACGCCTTCACCCCCTTCAACCCCTCATTCTGTTATTGAAGATGATATAAATACAGTTGCTAGCGAAGCGCCAGATATTAATACTTCAGAGCATACGATAGAAAACGATTCTAGCATCACAGAACAAGAACAGGAACAAGAAGAAGAAGGAGAACCAGAAGATGAAGAAGAAGAACCAAAAAAAGAAGAAGAAACAAAACTCCAGGGAGCATTTAATAAGTTATCTGATGCATATATATCAATAGAAAAAAGATTAAATGAGCTTTATTGTAGTAATGATGCATTTAATAATACCATAGAAGATTTGAGTGATTCGGTTGCCACTGTGCCAATCCATGATAGTAATGATGAAGATAAAAGAACAGATATCCAATCTCAAATAGATGATTTAGAAGAAAATATTAAAATAACCTCAGACTTTGATGACGGAGATGAAAAAGAAAAGGAAAAAAAGCAAA
>Ga0222718_10001986_pt1 | contig 18880 bp, 10 predicted proteins | sample C33_27DmetaG_FD_165045 | JGI IMG/M metagenome (GOLD analysis project Ga0222718, IMG submission 165045) | Estuarine water microbial communities from San Francisco Bay, California, United States - C33_27D | ecosystem: Environmental > Aquatic > Marine > Unclassified | place: USA: California... | reverse complement strand
TCAAATATAGTTGCCATTAGTAGCTCCCTCCAACTGCTACAGCACTTCCGCCTGTAACTGTGCTTTCATATTCCACCACTGCTTGATCTCCTAGAGCTGATTCAAAATACTGTTCTACTATTGCAGTCGAGTTATCACCGTTTGTTGTTTGATAGTTTACAGTTGGAGCCTCTTGTTTAAGTACTTTTTCAATTAAAGTCAAACCATATGCGATACTTGCCACTGTCTCTGCTTCTTGTCCAAGTGTATAAAATTGTCCTGGTTGATTCACATATTTTAATGCTGCTTCACGCGAACGAACATTACCTCCGTGTGCTAAATCCCAAATGAATGCATCTATAAGTAGTCCCATATCTCTTTCACATTTATAACTATCATATTCAAATGCTGTTGTAAATGGAGCAATGTCATTTGCAATTTGATAATCAGTCCATTCAACTATTTCTCGTTGTATAAATCTACGATTTAGTTCTAAAAGTCTAATAGCATTAGGTGCTTTTGTACCTCTTTCAACTTGTTGAGCAGCGTATCTAATGCTTCTCCAAGGTCTATCAATATTTCTACCATAAGTTGGTGCTGGACTGTCAGTGCCATGTTCTGCTACATAATATACATCGTCGGCAGTTTCAATACTAGCCCATTCAGGAATTCCAGTTGTGCTTACTTGTAAAATTTGTCCGTCTTGACCTATAGGTAATCTTGTTGGACCTGCTCCACCGTAGTAAACTAAATCACCTGTTGTAGTTAGTACACTAGTTTCACTACCAATGCTGAACAAATTCCAATATGTACCAGATGTGTCTTGATCTGGACGTGAGTTTTGAGCACCACCACCTGGGTCTATTTTAGTTTCAGTACTAAAGTCGTCTCCTTCTGAAATGTGTCCTTGTACACATACATATGAGTTATCTCCATAGCGTACAATATCACCTAAGAAGTATTCTTGATCGTCTAACCATTCACCACGCCAATCTAAACCAGTATTAAATCTTTCCCAGTATGTTGTATTAGGTGGTTGTTGCCCTTGGTGATCAATTTTAGCTCTATAAATGTATCCGCCTAGTCTAACTAGATCACCTACTTCATATTCAAAGTTAGTACTGTCATCACCCCAATCACCTATAAATCTTAAACCTTCAGAAAATAAATCCCAATCGCTTGGCGATATACTTGGACGTGAACCAGAGTGTTCGGTTTTCGCAATATATTGATTACCACCATAAAGTACAATATCGCCTGGTTGATAACTTGCAGGGCCGCTCCAGCGTCCTTCAAATTGAAATCCGTCTGTAAATTTTTGCCAATAAGTTTCTCTATCAGCAGCAAAAGTTGATGCACTAGTATGATGGCTTGTAGCTATCCATGTGTTAGCACCAAATTTTATAATGTCATTAATTTTGTATCTAAAACTTGCAGACCACACACCTTTGTAATCTAAACCTTGATTCCAAATTTCCCAAAATGAACTTTGTGATTCTAAACCTAGTGCAGTTGTTGCAGCAGAAATATGGTTTTGTACACAAACATAAGTTGATCCGCCATATTTTACAAGATCATTTAATTTGTAATCAAAAGTTGTTTGCCAATCACCTTTCCACTCTAGTCCTTCTGCATATAATTGCCAATTAGCAATATCTGCTTCAAGTCCAGTTGTACTGTCTGCAGCACTTGTGTGATTAGTTTGACAAATATATAATCTACCGCCGTATCTTACAATGTTATCAACAATGTAATCATAACCTGGTTCCCAGTCTCCTAACCAAGTTTGTCCATCACTTACCAAATTCCATTTTGGTGGTGAAATATTAAAATCGTCAAAGAAATTAGCAGCACTAGTATGGCCTGTTATACATATGTAAATTTTTCCACCAAAAGCTACAACATCATCTTGGTAATATACCGTAGATGTTGCCCATTCGTTTTTCCAAACAAATCTAATTCTACCTAGTTTAAATTCTGCCATTTATGTGCTCCGTATTGTATTTATCCATTGTTAATATTTGTTGTTTATTGCATGATTTCATAAGAATTATTCCTATTAAACAACATCTGACCGACTATTGTTCCTTGTATATGGCTTGGATTTCCTTCTGGATCAGGACCACTTAAATTTACTACCCTTGGAATATTAAGATATCCGCCACCTGTTATAAAGATATTATTATCTACAGTACCCACTGAAACTTGTCCTGCTACAATATTGTTAGTTTCTAGATCAGAACCACCAACTGATAGCTGAGCTGCAAGGAATGTTGCAATGGCTTTTTGTGTAGGAATAATATTATTACTATCTGCACTAAATGTAGCATCAGTACTAAACTCACTTACAACTGTACCTGTACCACCTAGTCTAACACCACCTAATGATAATTCTGATAGACCATCTAGATCAAAAAATTCTGCACTAATTGTAACAATACCTGTTGCTTGGTTAACACCAAATAGCTCACCTGCTCTAAAGTTACCATCTTGGTCTGTACTTACATAAAATACTCGCCCTCCATCGATTTCTTCTATTTCGTTTTCTGGTGCTGCTGTAAAGAAAGCACCACCAGCATATAGTTCAGGATAATTTGTTGCTTCAAAATTACCTGTACCAATATCTAAGAAATCATGTCCACTAATTCTACATTGACTGTATCTTGTTCTGAGTGTTCCTGCTGTTGCGTGTGCAAGATTATATTCATTTTTTAGTGTAGGTGTAATTTGGAATCTCACAGTTCTAGTACCATTACCACTTCCGTCATCGCCTAAATCTGTTGCTCCTACTCCTACAAAAAGTTTTAAATCATCTGGATCAGCTGTGTTTTCATCTAGTATTCCTGTTAATCTAATTTGTACTCCTGGACCAGGTATAGTAGCAGGTACTCCGTCTAGTGTTACAAAACTTTCTTGTGGTACAATGTCAGCAAATCCATTACCTACTATTGTAATTGTACTTGTAGAAGCTCGATAACCGTTTCCTCTATTAATAAAGTCTGGCTGGGCTAATACTTTATTGCCCAATCTTGTATTAAACTCAACTTCAGAAGTAAACTCGTTATCTATAATTGTTATTGTAGGAGCTGTGACATAACCACTGCCTGGATCCCATATTTTAAGAGAATTAAATGATCCTGCTGTTACATCTGCTCTTACTCTTGCTTGTTTACCTGTGTAAATTCTTGCAACACTATTGTTTACTTGATTATCTGCAATGGCTATCCATTCCGGCCTATTGTTAATATTGCTAAATGCAATAGTTTTCCATAGTCCTTGGAATTCAAAAGATCGTTCTAACCAACGAACTCCGTCTTCAGAAGTTACAACATAATCTGTAGGTCCAGATGTTTGTCCTATTGGATCTCCAAATTCTACTCCCCCTGTGTCACACACTGCAACAAACACACCTTGACCATATGCTATATCTTTGTATGCCATTGGTGTTGATCCGTCAAGACTTGGGGCTTCACTAAGTTGCCAAGTAGCTCCCTTGTCAACGCTGTATGCTACATCACCCTTGTCTGACAATGCAAGGAATCTGTTATTACCATATACCATTTTAATCCAAGTGTAATCACCTGCTGGTAATACATTATTATATCGTGACCATGTAATACCATCAGACGAGTAAGCAACATCTTTTGTTTGCGAACCACTTATAACAACATATCTACCTTGACCCCAAGCAATGGCTTGCCATTGGTCGCCTGAACTATCATCTCCTACAGGAAGGTTGGCAGTGAGCCAATTAAGTCCATCTGAGCCATAGGCAACTTGTTGCGAGTCTTCTGCTATAATGACAAATCTCGGTCCTCCACCATTTGGATAACCTACTACACCGTCACGCCATTTTGCACTAGAAGGTAGTGTTCTACCTGTCCAAGATTGTCCATCATAACTAAATTCATAGCTCTGAGTATCAGATGCTAGTGCTATAAACCGATTGTTGCCAACTATAAGTTTGTTAAAATTCAATACACTGGTAGTGTTTGCTTCTGTCCAAGATTGTCCATTATCACTGTACACTACGAAATTAGGTTCTGCAATAGCAACATATCTACCGCTTCTTGCTGTTCCTGTAAATGTAAAATCTGTAATACTATTTGTACTATCTTCTGTTGTTCCGGTGATAGTAATTGTTAAATCATTTGCAGGGGTTGCACCGCCTAATGTTGTACCTAAAACTACGACTGACTCTCCTACTGCATATCCTGCACCAGGATTTACAAGAGTTACACTGTATGCAGTACCAAATCTTGATATGTTTACTGTAGCTGGTGCAATACCTACTCCATCAGTACCACCTGTGCCTGCTGGAATAGATGTACCAAAATAAAATGCTGTAAGATCTCCAAACGCACTGTCTACAAATGTTCTTGATTGAGGTAAATTAAAGTGTGTGGTTGAAAATCCTGGATGTGTTGTGTACGTTCTAGGTTCTATTCTATATACAGTTGTACTGTCAAGATCTGTTTCTAATGGATATCCTTCAATAACATGATCCCAACCTAATTCGTTTGTGCTTTCTTTTCTCACAGTCAATTCTTTTGATCCAGGATTAAATGCAGCAACATATCCATATTGACCTATTCCAGTACCTTGAACAAGTAAAATACGCATACCTAGTATTTCACTTTCTTCATTAGTATCATCATTAGTGTTCAATACAATACGAGATCCTGCTCCAAGAGTGACCTGTGCAGAGCTTTGTTTTACAGTATATCCACTACCACCTTCACTTCCTGATCCTGTGGTATTAACTAATCTAGCTTCAAATAATGCACCGTCTCTAAAGTCACTAAATTCTACTTCTGCATCAGCACCAGCACCTACGATATCAGATGTTGCTTCTGTATATTCTTCACCAGCATTGCCGTACTCAAATGCTAATACTTCGTCTAAAGTGCCTCCAGCAATCGCACCTATAACAGTTGCTTCATTTTTTCTGTTGTTAACAGTTACGTTAATCGGAGTTTCATTTAGATCATTGCCTTCAGCAATCGAACCATAGGTTCCATAAGAGTTGTTACCATTTGTAGCACGTATGATTCCGCCATTCTCTGCAAGATACCCTACTTGGCAATAGTACGTAAACACAGACACAAGTTCTGCTCTTGCGCCATCTGATACCCAAGCACCAATTCCATCACTAAGAACCTGTGTAAAGTCATTGGACACCATTGATCTATTACCACCATTGTGAAGTAGTCCATCAATTCTCTTACCAACACAGGCTGTACCAATATTGGTTACACCTTGTATGTAAGGTGATCGATTTATAATCCAAGTTCTATTATCTGCTGGTCCCCAACCTGGATCAAGTGCAACACATGCACCTCCTGTAGGTCTTTGATATTGTGCAAAAACTCCAGGAGGATTAAGTGTTCCTAGTAGTCCGTCTATTGTACAACTTCTAATACCAGTAGTGTCTCTCACTCTAAATAAATCTTTGGTTTTAGCCCCAGTATTTGCATTTGCAATATATTCTGCTGCTGTTAGTGTGCCATAATTTCCATCGTACTGAACATCTCTTTTCCAGCCTCTTATCAAATATCTAAGATCCTTTTTAATCTGTTCTTCGTCGAGTGTATATTGTGGCACAGCCTGGATAAGATATCTATATGCATCTTCAATTAAAAATTCTTTGGTTAATTCTAAGGCAGTTCCTGCATTAAATCTTTCATTAGATCCTCTTGCATTTGAACCTGTCATTGTTGGATTTGTAGATCCAGAATTAACTCTAAAATCTATATAGTTGTTATAATCTGTAATTTTACTAACTATAAAGTTAATTGCATTTAAATCTGTTGCAGGCAATGTGGTTATTTGTAGTTGAGTGTTTCCGCTTTTTGGTGTAATTTTATTTCCAAGCAACACATCACCTAATAGAGTTGCAATGTAATCAACTGCTAAAAAATGAATTTGATTTATATACGTTGCATCATATCCAGTAACTGCACCGCTTTGGATAATAGACGTTGAACGGAGTTCGTCTCCTACAACTGCACAACCTGCTGGAACAATAATAGGTCCAACTTCTTCATATCTACCAGTAGCGACTTGTACTTTTACAGGTTGTAAAGGTGTGTAAGTATCTTCAACAAACTGACAAGCATGCCTTACTGTTTTAAATGGTTTTTTAGGACTACGACCATATCCATCTAAGTCTTTTCCGTTAGATGCAACAAATATTGTATCTGAATCTACTTTTTGGTTTCTCCAAAATACTTCTAGTTCATTGCTTACACTTAAAACTTGTCCTTGTTCACCAATTGCAACTCTATCATCACCAAGGGTACTACCATCACCTGCTAGTTCTCTACTTAAACCAAAAGTAAGTAAGTCACCAACATATAACATTCCTCCTGGTAAACCTGCTTCTACAAGAGTATCCCAATAATTATATCCGCTACCGTTGTCTCCTGGAAAATTATTATTTTCACTGTAATGTTCTTGATTACAAACAAAGCTACTACCAAATATTGTTACAACTTCACCTACTGAATAGATTCTGCCGGCAGTCCAAGCCGCAGAAAATATTTTTCCTGGAGCAATACGTTCCCAAACTTCTTCATCGAGATAATCTAATGTACTTCCATCACCATCTGAAATACTTACATCTCTCACAGCAACAAAAAGTTGTCCACCGCGTTGAACAATATCGCCTGTTCTATATGGAGTGCTATAGCCGCCCCATTCTCCTCTAAAATTATAAGGTTTTGCTAAAAGTTCCCAATCAATTGTGCTATCTTCACTGTCAAGTGTGATACCCTGTGATGGATTACTGTCTGTGTTGTTGTTAATTGCTTGATACAAGTTTCCGCCATATCTTACAATATCACCAACATTGTAAATTGTTGTGCTGTTCCAATCACCGTCATATTGGCTTCCTGGAAATTCTAGTTCAAAAGCATCGTTGTCTAAAAGTATACTACTATCGTCTGCAGATGTTATAGTTTTCGTACATCTAAAAATTGATCCGCCGTACTTAACTAAATCGTTAGGAAGATATAGCGTAGATAGACTATAGTTACCTGTATATCTATAGCCTACATAAAATTGCTCCCAATTTCCTGTATCGTCTGCAAAGTTTGCTGAAGCAGTATTAGGAGATATACATTTGTAAAGTATTCCTCCGTATCTAACCACAGCACCTAATCCATAGTCTACACCAGTAGTCCAATCATTTGAAAAATCTTGACCTAATCCAATTAATATCCATTTTTGGTCTGCACTTAAAATATCTTCTGCAACTCCTTGAGCATCTGTACTAAATGTTCCTGCTTGATGTGCTACTTGACAAACATACAATGAACCGTTAAAAGTTACAATATCTCCTATATTATAATTTGTTCCTGTGTTCCAAGCGCCGACGTAGCTTCTACCACTAGTCATTACTACCCAACGCGGCTGAGGAATAGGTGGGTTTGATCCAGGTACTGTAGCTTCTTGATCTTCTTTAAATGTTGCACTTGATGTATGTCCTATAATACATACATAACTTTTTCCATTTACTTTTACAACATCGTCTCTAATATAATCAGCTCCTGTGGACCAGTTACCTCGCCAGTTATACTTAAATCTATCAATACTAAATTCAGCCATTATTAATATCCTTGTCCGCTTGGGTTATATGGTGTTGGATCTTCTTGTACATCAGTGTCCGGACCATCACTGTAGCTAGGTGTACTTGTTCCTTCTGGATACACATATGCTTGTGACAATCTCTGTATAAATTGTCCGTCTGTTGGATCTATAAAATATGTTAAACTTCTGCTGTCCCATTTAAATTGAGGATATCTAACATTATCGTACAACTTATCATGATTTTCATCTATACCACTTAAAAAGTCAATTCCTTCTTCAAAATCTAAATAGTTTTCTTCAGCTACACCAAGATTATTAACAACAACAATATTTTCTTCTCCACCAGCTAATTGATCTGACTTCATCAAAAATAATTCACCATCTTCGTTTCTACGTAGTCCATAAAAATAACGTTTGATAAAACTATCAATAACGTCAGTTGGACTTGTTCCTATATAATATGTCATTATGTTATCTCCACGTAGCTGACTATCACATCAACTGAATCGTCTACACTAGATCTAACTAGTAATTGATTGCTTGGTGCTAATACTAATTTTTCGCCTGTACTTACTGCACGTAAACTTGTTCCAGCTGGCAAAATACTGTCTTTTAAATAGTAGCCTGTAACACTGGTATTATCTTTGATTAAAACATCGCAATATATAAATTGGTCTGTAAGATTTGTAAAACTCAAACCGAGAATAGTTACCCTTGTTGTAGGCAGTGTTTCATAAATCAACACAGGTACTGTGCCACAATTTTTTATTACTGTATTTTTTAATATAGTTGCCATTTATCTATCCAAATATCAAAACCTTTTCAATTGCTATTTCTTCTGCTTGAGCAAAAGAAATACCACCACTAGCACCTGCGACTGATACCCAACTAGTTCCATCATATAATTCAACCCTTGAATCATCGGTGTTAAAACGGATCATTCCTTGAACACCTGTCGGTCTAGTTGCGTTATTACCTACAGGTAATACAACACCTTGTGTACCATCAAACTTTACATACCCGTCGCCGGTATTTTCAAAAACTGTAACAGCATCACTTACTGTATTTTTGATAGTACTGTCTATAAAACCTAAATTTTCAAATTTTACAAGACCAGTACCATTTGCTTTGAACTCAAGATCTGTATTAGTTGTAATACTACTTATCACATTACCATCTATTTCAATATCATCTACGGTTAGTCTGTTTGTATTTAATCTGCTATTGTTAATATCTGCTACAACATTATTATTAACATAAAATCTTATTGTATCATCATTAGCGCCAGGTGTTAATTCTGCTGTGATTCTAGTATCACCATCTAAATCTTGTAAACCATCTAAACGAATCCAATACGTTCCGTTATAACCTTCAAATTCACCCTTTTCACTGTTAAATCTAATTTGACCTGTGACAGGAGCTGGTCTCTGAGCAGTATTTCCTACTGGTATTTTCAAAGATCCTGTACCATTTATATTTACATTGCCTGATCCAGGAACAAATGTCATATCTGCAATAGTGCTAATAGTTGCATCATTGAAAGAAAAATCGTCAATCACAATGCTACCAGTTCCTGATGCTCTAAGTTCTAGATCACTGTTTGAAACTGTTGTTGTTATAAAATTATCATCAATTAATATATTCGTATTTGTGAAGCTATCAGCTGTAATTAAACCTGTACTGGTAATATCTTTTGTAGTAGTAAAACCATTTACAGTCAAATCATTATTAATTGTAACATTATTATTTGGTATTAAAATTTTTCCTGTGCCGTTTGCACGTAGTTCTAGGTCAGCATTTGAGCTTGTAGTTGTGATATAGTTGTCGTCAATCAATATTTCTTCAAACTGAGCTGCAGCTCCTACAGTCATATCTTGTGTTACATCAACATCACCTGTCACTGTAGTATCACCTGTTTGAGTAAAATTGCCAACAAGTGTTATTGTTCCTGTGATGTTTGTATTTGCAAGTGTTGCAGTGCCGTCTACAGTCAGATCTTGATCTATTTGTACGTCATTGCTTGGAACTACTACATTACCTGTTCCGTTTGCACGTAGATCTAAATCTGCATTACTATCAGTGGTTGTAATATAGTTTTGTGTAATGCGTATTCCATCTATTGTAGATTCATTTACAAATAAATTGCTCCAAGTTTTTGCAGATGTACCTAGACTGTATGTATTCGTTTGGCTAGGTAATATATCGCTTTCAATACCTGCAACAATTTGTATTGTGTCAGTTGGATCATTACCTATAGTAATATTTCCACCTATGCTAACATTACCAGTAACATCTAGGTTTCCTGTTATGTTTACATTCTGCAACAAATTAATTGTGTTTGAATTAGCATCTAAATTTAAATCACCTGCTGTGCTTTCAATTGTATTTCCACTAAGTCTAATGTTTCCTGTGTCTATTCTTTCACCACTGATAAAAGTAGTGTCACCGCCAGTTGTGAATGTAATGCCTGATGTTACGTCTATGTTTAAAGCACTAGCAACAAAACTTACAGTACCAGCATCCTGATCAACTGTAAACAAATCACCGACTCTAAAATCTCCAAGATGGTCGAAACTGTTGTATCTAACTTTTGCTCCATTAAGTTCAACTACTTCATTGTCTTGATTAACACTTTCAGGATCATTAGTAACTTCTTTTCCGTTGCCAATGTACGCTAGGTTTTGTCCTATTGCATACACAATTACACCTTCACCGTCGCCTACAAGTCCAAAATTACCGTAAACATTTGCTGAACCGATCATTCTAACTTCAGCACCAAAATCTCTTATGTCTACGTTTTCAATAGTAGTTGCAGTTGCACCAGAACCTGTTGTAGCAACAATGCTTTGAGGTGTTGTGTCAAAATTTAATAAATTTGTATCTTTACCGTCAACTACAAGAATATCATTGTTCACACTTTCTACTGTTACAGCAACTACAGTTGAAGCATCTGTTGAAGTAAATGTTACTTCATCACCTGCTAGGAAAGTACCAGATATTCCGCTTAAACGTATAGAAGTTTTACCGTCGTATGCTAACCCTGCATTACTATCAAATGCGTGTAAACCTCTGTTAGCAAAGTATGTGAAACTGTTAAGCCATTCAATCCTTGCACCGTTAGTAGCTGTAAGTGCGTCTACTCCTGGCGTAATAAATGTTACACTGTGGAACAACATAGCAGCTTCTCTAGATGCCGCTGTAGCGTATGCTCCATCAACATAAGCACCTTTACCAGCATCGCCTGATAAAAATCCTCTAGGATCGTCTGCTGTGATTGTAGTGCCTTTGGTTATTACTGTGATGTTTCTAATATATGGTGAACGTGTTGTTACTTCAAAGTCAGTTGCAAACCGGAATCCATACCCATTGTCTGGAAACACTCTGTTGTCTCCGTTACAATTAAATGTTAGATTTGAAATGAATACACTGTGTCCCACATAACTATCATGTGGCGTTACAGTAGTAATTTCAAGAACACCTGTTGATTCATTATAAGTTGCTGTGTCAACATTGACTGGCGCAGTACTGTCACTAAAATCAACTGTACCTCCGCTAACATAAGCATGTGCTTGGTTCGTTGTTCCTACATTTACTTTAAATGTATCAGCGTCGACTATTTCTGTAATTGTGAAATAATTGCCGCCACTATAAAAATCTTTGACGGTTAAATCTTCAACAGTGCTTTCACCATTTACAATAAACGCATCATTGTAACGTGTTTCTGTAGTAGGAGATATATTAACACTTCTAATGCTATGTCCTTTAACTGTTACACCAACTGGCACAGTCATTGGAAACGCTTCTGTGTATTCTCCTGGATAGATGTGAATTGTATCGCCTCCGGTTGCTACACTTAGAGCTTTTTGTATAGTTGCATAAGGTGCTTGTGGATGGTCGCCATCATTTCCATCGGCACCATTTTCCGCAACATAATATATATTGCCATGTTTTGATACAAGATCTATGCCATTTACTGTCAATGCATCTGTAGTAATTGCACTTGCATAAAAATTTTGTACCCAAACATCTTTCCATTGTTTACCACCAGTTGTTGGATCTGTTCCTAGTTGATAGGTATTTGCGGCATCGGGTACTATGTCACTGGCTACTTCTGCATTAAAAACCACAGTGTCTGTGTCTTGATCTCCTATAATAATATCACCATCTGCTGTGATATTACCTGTAGCATGAAGATTACCTGTTACGTTCATATCATTTAGAACTTCTACAGTACCTGTACCGTTAGGTGCAAGTTCTAAATTTGCATTTGAACTGTTTGTGCTTATAACATTGCCTTCTATATCAATGCTATCTATACGCAATCTATTTTGATAAACTACAGTATCAAGTGTACCTAGATTGAGAAAATTTTGATCTGTAGATATGGTATTACCTTGTACAGTAATATCACCTATATCTGCTTGATTAGTAACTGTAAAATTAGTAGTACGGATAGTTCCGTTAACATCTAACTCGTGTTGAGGAGAACTTGTTTTGATACCAACCTTCTGGTTGTTAACATCTAAGTACAATAAGTCCGTCTCAAAAGCCAGATCAATCCCGTTTCGAACGAGATTCGACTTTAAGAGAGGACCGGATATGCGACCAACTGCCATCTCTACTCCTTAACACGGGGATCCTGTCCCTCCAACCACCTTACATTGCGGGTTGACCACAGTTCGTCCTGCTACGGATTTGGTCGATCCTTTGCAGCATTAATAGTATTTATCGTTTATAAAGAAAAGAGTAGACTTAGCCGTAAATAAGGCTTTGAATTAGACTTTCGTCTTCCATATCTGCTATACTAACGTTTTCAAACTCACCAGCTGATGTTATCCAATCAGTTCCGTTCCAAGATTCCATTTCCCCGTTATCTGTGTTTATTCTAGTAAATCCTATTTCCGGACTACTTGGACGTTCTAGCTCAGTACCAGGAGGCATTAGAATAGCGCCTGGCCCTGCAAATTGCCAGTAACCATCATCTGTACCTGCTAATTGTGTAATTTCGTCTGTGACTGTGTTTATAATACGACTTCCATCAATTGTTATGCCTTCTATAACAACATTACCTGTACCATCTGGTACAATTTCTAAATCACTGTTAGATTCAGTTGTTTTTATTTCTCTACCGTCAACTAATATGTCTTCTACTCGTACTGCTTGTGCAAATAAACCTGTGCTATCAAAATACACACGTTCAGTATTATTTGTTTGAAAAAATAGCGTATTATTTGTAGGATGTGCATTAAAACCAGTAGCATAATTGTCTGAGTACACTCCATCAAAATATGTTTTTGCTGTTGAAAATGCTTCAAAGGCTGTTAAATCTTTATTAAATCTTATATCACCTTGGGTTAAAATTTTATTTTCGCCTATTGGTAGTTTAACAGCAGTGTTACTTGATATAGATAATGAATCATTTATATCTAAGTTGATATCTGTAAGACTACTATCTAATCTAGCAGATGTACCTATTGTATCACCTTGTACTTCTAAATTTTGTAGATATACACTGCCTGATCCAGAAGCAGAAACTTCTAAATTTGAATTTGAAATATATGTTTGTATTAAATTACCTTCTATAGATATAGATTGATTTATAAATCTTACAGCTTCTACATCTTTGGCTAGCATATCTGAAGATTGGAATAATCCTTGCACATCTAAATTGTTTTGTCCTATTAGATCATCTGTTGGAACAAGCACTTGTCCTGTGCCCGATGCCCTAAATTCTAAATCTGCATTTGAACTTGTTGTAGTAATAAAATTATCATCTACTAATATTTCTTCAAATTGAATTGATCTATTAACATTTAAATTTTGGTTTATATTTAAATTTGTTGTTGCAAAATCACTTTGAAAACTAAAATCTCCTGTTGTGTTCATAGCATTTGTAGTGATATTAGGTATAGTTGTTGTTCCTAGTACTTGTAAATTATTTGTAATATCTAAATTTTCATCTTCTAAATAAATTAATCCTGTACCACTTGCACGTAGTTCTAAATTAGCATTTGAATCATTGGTTGTAATTACATTATCAAAAAATCTTACAGTTCCTATATTAGCTTCACTTCCTACAAAAGTTTTCCAAAACTTGTTTGTGCTACCTAAAGAAAATCTATTCGTAATTCCCGGAACAAAATTTTGATCGAAATCTACATTAAAATCTAGTGTATCTGTGATTTGATCTCCAATAGTGTTGAGTGTTCCACCAAAAGATAAGTCTCCACTTAAATCTAAATCATTTGTAATATTTGTATTTTTTAAAAAATTTATTTCATTTGAACTATCTATTTCTATGTTTCCGGTATCAGTTGAAATAGTATTTCCTTGTAATATGAAATTTCCTATGTCAATAAAAGAACCGTTTACAGTTGATTGCTGCCCTCCTGTAGTAATAGTCAAACCTGCAAAAGAATCAATATCAGCTTCTGTAAGAACTAAACTAGTTTCTCCACTTTCTAAATCTACAAAAAAATTATCTCCAACTCTAAAATTTCCTAAGTGGTCAATTGAATTATAATACACTCTACCACTGTTTAATTCTTGTACTTCTTGTGACTGTATAACTCTGCTAGGATCATTATCAACAAATTTTCCTGCTCCTATATAGCCAAAGTTATGCATTACAAGATACATTAAACAATCTGCACCATCTGATACTGCACCATAGTTTCCATATACGTTTGCAGATCCAATTGAACGAATTTCAGCACCATACTGTACAGTTGATCCGTCTGTGCTTAGGTGTCCTGTCACTCCGTTCTTTGCATATAATCCCCTATTAGCAAAGTAGGTAAATGAATTAAGCCATTCAACTCGCACACCATTAGTCATTGTAACTGCATCTACACCTGGTGTAATCATTGTCACACTGTGAAATAACATACTTGCTTCTTGACTTGCACTTAATACATCGGCACCATCAACTAGTGCTCCTTTACCTGCATCTCCACTAGCAAATCCTCTAGGATCGCTTGCTGATGTTGCTGTACCTTGCGTTATAACACTACAATTTTGTATATAAGGTGAACGTGTACTAACAACAGTGTTAGGTGCAAAACGGAAGGCATAACCAGTATCGTTTAAACTGTCGTAATAAAAATCTTTTACTGTAATATTTTGAATAGTAGTTTCACCATTTAGATGAAATACATCTTTAGATTGGTCTGCACTTGTTGGTCTAATAAATGTGTTTCTGTAATCATCACCTTTGATTGTTATATTAGAAGGAACAACTAGAGGCAATTCTTCTTCATATCCTCCTGCAAAAACATGTATAGTAACTGGACCTTGTGTGCTTGCATCGGCAGCCTCAAGTGCTCTTTTTAGAGTTTTAAAAGGTGCTTGCGGATGATCACCTTGTGCTGCGTCATCTCCTGTAGTAGCAACATAAAATATATTGCCAACTTTTAATGTAAGTGGTGAAATAGAGTCAACATCTACAGTGCCTGCAACTACGTTATCGCCATTTATTAAATTTGAATATAATTCTTTCCAACGTCTAGATGAACTTCCCAAACTGTGTGTATTATTTGTAGCCGGAATAATATCAGTGGTTATTTCAGCATTAAAAAGCACATCGTCAGTGTCGTCATTACCTATTGTTATACTGCCGTCACTGGTTATATTGCCTGTTGCATGAACATTACCTGTAACATTCATGTTAGATTTGACTTCCACAGTGCCAACACCATTGGCATCTAAATCTATATTAGAGTTAGATCTATAAGATGAAATAGTATTGTCGTTAATTTGTAAATTATCTGTTCTAGCAGTCGGAATATTTATTACTCTGGCAGAACCAAAGTTTATATTACCAATTGATGCATTTATATCATTAGATAAAAAATTTAAATTTCCAACTGTTCCTGTATTTGAATTTAATAATATTGAACCAGTTGTTCCTTCAATATTTAATTCAGATAACGGTGCATTTCTATTTACACCAACTTTACCAGTTGTAACATCAAAATATAAAAGTTGCGTAGTATCAAGATCGTTGCGAAACGCAAGATCAATACCATTTCTTTCAAGGTTTGCTGTTAATAATGGACCGGATATTCTACCTACTTGTGCCAATTTCTAATCTCCTGACACAGTATTTATTGCTTTATTTGTCGAAATTGTGTAGTACTGTAATAGGTTTGTCCAGATCGGGTGCAGAAGTAAACTGTAAGTACCATCCTGGCAAATAAGGTCCTGTAGAAGTTCCTGCTCTAAATATCTCACCACTATTTGGAACATAGTTTGCAGCGTTCCCTCCGCTGGTGTCAACACCTACTTCTATCTGGTTAGGTGCAGGAATGCTTACGATAGTGTGGCTACCTGGTGAACTAGAATCATCTGTATTAAGATTTTCTAGTGCATCGTCAATAGTGCTTTCAACTTCAGTAATGTAAATTAAATCGTCGGTTGTATAACCGTGATTCGTTGCTGTTTGGATTACAGTTGTTGTACCTGTGCTGATTACAGAGGATATTGTGTTTTGATTTCCAGGATTTTGTACTAGTGTATAGTTTGTTCCAGAAATTTGAAATACGTTTTCTACAAACACAAGAATGTTTTGCGCTGCAGTCGGAACTGGATAAAATGTATCTCCACTTGCTAATGGGCCAAAGATAGTTTCGACAGCATCTCCACTGCCTAAATTTTGTTGTGTAATAGGGGCAGTCGTACTTGGAGCTGCAATCCTAACACCGTACCATGCGCCTGCTTCATATATTTCAAATCTATTGTCGGTTGTGTTGTATCTAAAATGACCGTTAATTGGTGTAGAAGGACGTTGTGCTGTTGTTCCTTTTGGAACAAGCATTACATTATTGCTATCAACAATCACCTGATCATTAATGTCATATTTGACACCTTTGCCTGTGATGCTGCGTAAGTTAGTATTTTGTGCTTTTATAAGGCGCATTATACCTCCAAGTAACTAACTGTTGCCGATAAATCTGTGTTGCCGCCACCTGCATCAGGAGAAGCAACAAATGCTACTTTATCACCTGCGCCAAGCACAATTTTTTCACTGTCAAATGTAAATGTTTCACCTGCAGGTAAAGTAAGACCATTAATAACTCTTGTAACTGCGTTATCTAGTGGATCACCGCTAGGAATAAAATGCAAATCAAAACTTGCATCATCAGTAGCATCATTATTACAAACTAAAATATTTGTAATAGCATATCTAGTGCTGGCTGGTACAGTTACTATGTCTAATTGTGTTGTTGTTAGTTGTGCGTTTACTATTGCCATCTTTTTTCCTTAAAATAACATGCTGTACAACAGCGATCTGTTATTGCTTATTATTTCATCTCTTGTGTTAGTACTATTTACAAAAAATAGTCCAGTTCCACCGGTATCTTCGGTAGTAACATATAATTTCAATCTATTAGTAGCAAATGTGGGAGTTCCTGTTGTATTTTCAATGCTAAACAAATCTCGTGCAACAATTTCTCCTGCACCTGTACCTTCTAAGAACAAGTTATTATTACTGTCTGTAGGACGGATAGTTGTTCCGTCAAATTGTAAATCACCTAATTCAATTGTATCTGCTTTTACGCTTACTCTTACAACATTGTCTACGCCTATTTCAACTACACTGTCTGAACCAGTTACTTCAAAATCTTTAGTTTCAACAAAAGTTTTTGTTGTGGTTCCTTCTTCAATCCTATCTTGGAAAACACTTGCTAAACTAAATGCAACATAATCAACAACAGCTTTAGTATTTGGTATATTGTCATCATCTATAGCACCGCTTGTTATAACACCTCCGGTGTATCCAAATATTTGTTCTTCGTAATCCGAAGTGCCTGTTACACTTAGAACACCACTACCAATGTCAAAGAAAAAATTAGTTCCAGTGCCTACAACACCAGGTATTTTAATCGGTCTGAAATCTGTGCCAGTACCTTCGATACTAGTCCAAGCACCTGATCCTGAATCACCACCCATTGTCCAATTGATCTGGTCGTCCCAAATCCATCTACCAACACCTAATGATCCTCTGTCAATTTCAATGCCTGCCTGGTAACCGTTGCTTGCGCTTATTCCTGCACCTAATTCACCTTCATTAAGTGTAAGAATATTATCTGCAATAGTTGTATTAACAGATTCTACAGTGGTTGTTGTACCTTTTACTTCTAAATCGCCAGTTATAACGGTAGTACCGGTTTCTACACCTGTATCTAGTGTTATAGTGCCGCCGTCTTGTACAGCAACTCTGTAATTTCCATTTTCAACTTTTAATACTTTTGACATTTATAAATTCCTAAAGTATGGGGGACTGTGCCCCCATAAATTAAATTGCAGTTAAAACCATGATAGATTCTGTAGAGTCGTCTTGGATTTCCCAAGTGTAACGATTATTATTAAAATCTCTACAAGTTCTGTTATAGAGTTTCTTAATACGCACTTGGCTTCCGCCTCCGCCTGCTAGTGTTCCTTGTAATGAAATTTCGTCATTACCTAATGTTCCTGCAGCTTTATCTACAAGAGTACAAACAGATACGTTACCTGTTCCAGATCCGCCAACTTCTGTTTTTGTACCTGTCTTTAAGTCGTTAACTAAAAATTTAGTTTCACTTCTTTGGCTAATAATATAACCGGATTCTGTTTCAGTATTTCCACCAACTTGTGCGTTTACTGTAAAATTAGTTCCGTCTGCAATTAAACCAAAGTATCTTTTGTTTACTGGTCTTCCCATTTTTTTTCTCCTATTTAAGTAGTCCAATCCGGGTTCTAGCCGGTACGCTGTGGGTACAGCATAAGTCCGCTTCGCAGCACACTATCTGACACATGTATTTATCAAGAAAGGGCAGAGAGGTAAAATAGTCACAAAAAAAGGGCGACATAAAGCCGCCCTTTTAAAGTTTTTATAATTGCTATTCTTAGCTGAAGCTTAGGTTTGCTACTGATACTTCTGCTAAGTAGTCAGCCGCATTACCTAGCGACGATGCTGTGTTAGATAACTCAACATATCCGTAACGAGTCATGAAACTCACAACTGGTTCGAATGATGTCGGATCTAGTACAACGCCACTGCTCATCAATGGAATGTATGGGCAGTAGAACGCTGCTGCGTCTGATTCGCTTGATCCTTTGTATCCAACTAGTACAGTATCATCAGATGCATATGTGTTTACATAGATCTTCATAGCATTGTTCAATGTACCAACCATTTTTGTATTAGTTGGTGCTTCGAACGAACCTTCAGTTGTTCTTGCGAACGCTGAAGTTGTTGCTGATTGAAGAACTGTAAGCACTGCTGGTGATACAACAGCCCAGTTACCTGCGCCTCTACGTGTACGCTGAG
>Ga0222718_10001985_pt1 | contig 18886 bp, 10 predicted proteins | sample C33_27DmetaG_FD_165045 | JGI IMG/M metagenome (GOLD analysis project Ga0222718, IMG submission 165045) | Estuarine water microbial communities from San Francisco Bay, California, United States - C33_27D | ecosystem: Environmental > Aquatic > Marine > Unclassified | place: USA: California... | reverse complement strand
ATTACATATAATTAATTTTTTATGAAAATTTATTTTGAATGAAACATTGATGTTCGATAGTATTGAGATGATCAATGCTATTACTTAATATTATTAAATGAGCAAATACTCACTAGTCACTCTACTTAATTCTTTGCTAGGTTCTAGCAAACATACTTCGGAAGATGACATTGCATATCACTGTCCATTTTGTCATCATCATAAAAAGAAGCTTGAAGTAAATATTATTTCGCAACATTGGCACTGCTGGGTATGTAATGCCTCTGGCCGTAGACTATCCGTTCTTTTTCGTAAGCTAAATGCACCACGCGAAAAGATAGCTAAACTAGCAACTTTATTGGATGATGTTGCTTTTCGTCCATCAAAGACAACAACAGATACGCCAGTACTTTCATTGCCAGATGAATTCAAACCATTATGGAAAGTTGATAACATATCACCTGAGTTCCGTAATGCAGTACATTATTTGAAATCGCGTGGCATTACAATTCGAGATATTCTTAAGTATCGAATTGGTTACTGTGAAAATGGTTTGTACGGAGGCAAAGTAATTATACCTAGTTTTGATGATAACGGTAGTTTAAACTATTTTGTATCACGTGCATATTACATAGATGATAAATACAAACATAAGAATCCGCCGGCATCTAAAGATATAGTGGGATTTGAATTGCATATCAATTGGAATATGCCTATTGTATTAGTCGAAGGTGCATTTGATGCAATTGCAATACGTCGTAATGCAATACCATTATTTGGTAAAACAATATCAAATACTTTGAAGCGCCGAATTGTAGAAAAAGGCGTCCAAGACATTTATATCTGTTTAGACCAAGATGCACGTAAACAAGCGCTAGAAGCAGCTGAATATTTTATTGCTAATGGCATTAACGTGTATTTTGTTGATTTAACTGATAAAGATCCTAGTGATATAGGATTTGAAAAAATTATAAATATTATTAACGAGACATGTCCTTTAACGGCCGATCGTTTAATGGAAGAGAAGATATTATGCGCACTGTAAACATTGGAATAGAAAAAATTGATCGTATATACCACGTGGCGGATGTGCATGTACGTAATGTCAAGAGGCATAAAGAATACGAACAGGTATTTAAAAAACTGTATGCATACATTAAAAAGACAAAGACACCAAATTCAGTTATTTATCTCGCCGGCGATATAGTACATGCTAAGACAGATATGTCACCAGAGTTAGTATTTCAAGTATCAACTTTCTTTAAACGACTAGCTGATATAGCACCTACTCTATTAATTACAGGTAATCACGACTGTAATCTAAATAACTCTAATCGATTAGATGCATTAACACCTATTGTTACAGCCTTAAATCATACTAACTTACATTATCTTAAAGATAACGGTGTATACTTGATATCCGGTATACATTTTAACGTAATGTCAGTCTTTGATAAGCCAGCTGATTTTATTAAAGCCAGCGATTTTGAGGGCGATTATAAAATTGCATTACATCATGGTGCTGTTAACAATGCAACGACTGATGCCGGATTTATACTCAGCAATGACCACGTTACTACAAATATCTTTGATGGCCATGATCTAGCGTTATTGGGAGATATTCATAAGCCTCAATATCTGAATGATGAAAGAACTGTTGCATACGCAGGTTCGTTGATTCAACAAAATCATGGTGAAGGTTTAGAACATGGTATACTGGTATGGGATATAGAAACGCGACAAGCTAAATTTATAGAAATTGAAAATCAGTTTGGATATTATACATTTAATGTAGTTAACGGCAAAATAACAAACCCTTCTGATAAAGTACCAAAGAAACCTAGACTACGATTAAAAGTAGAAGATACAGATTCTGCAGATCTAAAGTCGATAGTTGCAGAAATCCGGAAGCAATATTCCGTACAAGAAATAGCTATTCAAAAAGTTAATGCTATTAATTCGGGCCATACGAATCAAAAAATTAATTTTGGAGATGTACGAGACCCGGAGTGGCAAAATAAAGTTATTTCTGAATTCTTGTACAATGAATTGGCACTAGATGATGAAACACTTGACGTTGTACGTCATATCAATCGTACAGTACATTCTAAATTACCTGACTCAGAATTAACTCGTAATGTTATCTGGTCACCAAAAACATTTGAGTTTTCTAACATGTTTAGTTACGGTGAAAATAATTCAATTGATTTTGGAAATGTACAGGGCGTGAATGGTTTGTTTGCTCCTAATGCTAGCGGCAAATCTACATTATTAGATGCACTGGCATTTTGTTGTTTTGATAAATGCAGCCGTACAAGTAAAGCAGTTCATGTACTTAACAATAAAAAGTCATCGTTTAAATGTAAGTTTGGTTTTGATTTAGATGGTAAACTTTATTACGTAGAACGTACCGGTAAGCAAAATAAAAATGGCCACGTTAAAGTCGATGTAGATTTTTGGCATGAAGATGAGAACGGGAACGTTGAAATGTTAAACGGCGACCAACGTGATAGTACTAATAAAATTATACGTCAATATTTAGGCTCGTATGAAGATTTTGTTTTAACAGCACTTTCTCTGCAAAATAATAACACCGGATTTATTGATAAGTCACAACGAGAACGTAAAGAATTATTAACGCAATTTCTAGATATTGACGTATTTGAAAAACAGTATCAGATTGCAGCCGAAGATATTCGAGAAACATCTTCTATTATTAAAGAATATAAACGTCAAGACTATAGTTATGAGTTAGCAGAATGCGAACGGCAAATTGCGCAAATATCAAAACCGCTAGATGTAATGAAAGAGTCGCGCGATGGCCATGTTAGTATGGTAAACGATTTAACTGAAATTATAGTTAATTTAACTGCTGAATTAAAACATATAGATTCAGAAATCTCAGATATTAATGGGTTAAAAGAATCGAGAGAAAAAATTGTAGATCAAATTCAAACTATTGAACATTCATTGTTTCATAAGAAAGAGCATCTTAACAATACACGAAATGAATTAATAAATATTACGACAAAACTTGAATCATATAATCTGGTTGCTTTGAAAGATTTAGTAACCGAAGCAGATGAATTAAATGCTAGTATAAATGTATGGTCAAATAAAGCTGTGCAAACTCAAATTGCAATTGATCATGTTGAACGAATTGTATCTAAATTAGACGATCATAAATGGGATCCAGATTGCGAGTATTGTATGGCTAATCCATGGTTGCACGAATCGAAAGAATCGGCTGATAAATTACCTGTTCTTTTAGAAGAACGTGATGAGATAGAAAATATGATTTCTAAACTACAACAACGTATATTAGAGATAAAACAAACAAATGTATATGAAGATCTAGAAGAGTATAATAGTTTACAATCTAAAGTTCATCGCGTAGAAAATGCAGTGCTTGTTGCCGAAGGCGATGTTAATTCTTATAGTTCTAAACTAAGCTCTAAAAAGGATTCTATTAAATTAATAGATGGTCGATTGAAAGAAGCATATTCACGCAAAGATGATATTGCATTCAATAAAAAGAAACGTCAGGAAATTTCTGAAATAAAAGATGAACAAGATTCGCTGTTGATAGAAATTTCTGAGTTTGACGAAAAGATACTCACTATGACCGGCAAATTGCAAGTTGCTGAAAGCAATAAAGCAAATGCACTTAAAGCTATTCAACGACTCAAAGAATTGGAAATTCAATATAAAGGATATGAGTATTATCTTAAAGCCGTAAAACGAGATGGCGTACCATACCAATTAATATCAAAAGCTTTACCTCAAATCGAAGCTGAAATAAATAATATTTTAGCACAAATCGTAGATTTCAGTGTAATGTTAGAAACCGATGGTAAAAATATTAATGGCTATATTGTATATGATGATGATAATTATTGGCCGTTAGAATTAACTTCTGGTATGGAGAAATTTATTTCATCGTTAGCAATTCGCACGTCGTTAATTAATATAACTAGTCTACCACGTCCCAATTTCTTAGCAATTGATGAAGGATTTGGTGTGCTCGATTCTGATAATCTTAATAGTATGTATCTGTTATTTGATTATCTAAAGTCTCAGTTTGGTTTTGTAATGTGTATTTCTCATATCGATGCAATGCGTGATATTGTAGATAAATTGATTGAAATCAAAAAAATTAAAGGATATTCTCAAATAAATTACAACTGATATTTATTATAAAGCAAGGGCAATGAATGTCAGAATATACGTTTCGTGAGTTAGCTGTACGGCCGAAAGTTGCATATGTAGGATATAAGGATTATACATATACGGTCAACGATACGAGCCTAACATCTCCAGATTATTTTGAAATAGTCGAATTTCCGTCTAAGTTAACTGCAGGAAAAAATTTAATCAAACTACGAGCCAATCGTAATAACCTGGTCAATAATAGTAATATTAATGTTGAAATTTTAGATTACAACGGAGACCCAGTTTATTACAAGCCAATACGATATAGCGAACGTGATGGAACTAGAGTTATTGCAATTTATGTTTATCCAGAAACATCACCTGGTCCAGCACGTATTTATTTAACTGGCAGAGCTCGGTTTGACCAACGTGGTAATGAACTACGATCGAGTCAAGATTATTCAGATTCAGATTACATAAATCGGCCTAATTTGATATGGACACGTTCCGTAACAATTGCTCCAGATGATCCTAACAGTACAGAAATAATATTTGTTAAACAGCCGCAAGTATTAATAACAGAATCTGTACAACCTTACTTTCAGCCAATAACAACTACAAATGTATTCACAAAAGTAACCAGCGCTGGAATACCTAGTGACTTGTCTCAAGGATTTGGATACCAAACTAATTTACCTGTAGGCTCACCACCGCCGATATTACCTGCCGCATTTGAAAGTGAAACAGGCGAAGATGCTAATGATATTACTGTAACAATTACACCTGCAAATGTATTTACTAGCGCTGTAACTGTAGGTGATACTATAGAAGAATCTGGTGCAGCAACAACTAGTAATCCTGTTTCTATCGTAGTCGGCAACGGCGTTGATTTTACATTAAGCCCTACTACGTCTACATCTAACGAAGAATTTTCATTTACAGCTGCTATGGAAGACGGTGTTATTATAGTAACTAATCCGTTGGTATTAGCACCTAATGGCACTAGTGCATATGTATTTGGAACTGAGCAAAACGGCTTCGACGTAGCAATACCAGTAGGTATGAACGTAGCTCCGACTAAAATGGTGCAAATTAATGCAGCCGGCCAAGTACGTTTATATGGTACATGGACATTTGGAATAAGGTCCGTGCAAAATGCTACTAAAGCGCGCGTAGTGCAGATCGATGGATATGATAATAATTTCTTTAATACAAATGATGCTCCATTATGGCGATTCTTAGGTAATAGTGCTACATTTACAGGATTTCCGGCAAACATGAATTCCGAAGCTGCAGTTGCCGCTAGCGGATTTGATGTAACATCTAATCGAATTGAATCGGCTAACAACTTTACGTCTAGTTTTATTGAACCATATATAGTAACAGAAACAGAAAATTCTGCTTCATTTGCTGATATTATTCTTTCTAATATAGAACCCGAAACGGGTGATGTATATAAAGTTAAAACACTGTTTAAACCATCCGGTATGTTTGGTGATTTTATCGATTTAGGTGATACTATTTTAGAAGAACAAGAGCTTTTAATTGATACTGAATCATTTGAAACTAATGTTACTGTTGGTGCGGTATATGAACATTTTGGTAGGCTTGAATCATTAGACGAAATTAATACATATTGGGAATTATATTCGAATATTGACGAACCCGCTTTAAAAGTGTATGGAACAGTATATTCGAGTAATCCTCTTAACAGCTCTTGGCGGTCCGCGATTTTATCATATGATGATACAAACTTAATAGGCGGCATTAAAGTTAATTTTTACGGACCGTTGGCCGCCACCCCCGCGGGTTCATATCAATTAAATCAAGCTACATTATTTAAAATAAAATCTGCATATCAACCAAAGTTGTATGCAAATACAACATATAAAGTTAGAGCAAAATTATTACTGGATTCAATCGATTCGTTATCAGAAGACAGTCGTATACCATTTCCAAGATTAGATATATACGTTTCTGGATCGAAGCCAACATTGTTATCTGAAAACATAATAATAGCCGGCAATGCTTCATTACCTAACAATTGGCAAGAGACATTGACAGGTGACTTTGCCGATGGGTCTGAAGCAGGATATCATTTAGGTACAGTAACGTGTCCCGAAGTTGTAAATACACGTATAGATGTTGAATTTTTATTTAAAGTCGAAGCAGATGTACCAAAAGCTAATTTAGGATTTATGTTAAGATCTGGTGATTGGACGATTGCCGATGTTGAATTAAAATCTTATAAAGAGTCTGGATTCTCACCAAATTATGTGCGTATAGGAAAACGTGTACCTACCGAACATTTAAAAACGCCTTTGACGTTCAAGTTCCAATATTATGATTATACAGGTAAGCTAGCCAATCAACAGACAACGGCATATGGCGTAGTATTTCAAGGTGATAATTTTTACATAGATGGTGTTAACAATATTCTTACTGGATCGCTATTCTTAGGTAACACTATCGGAACTGGTGTAGAAATGGCCGGCGTTAATTCGGCATTTATACGTTCCGTAGGGTATTATGGTTATTCAGCTTCATTAGCAACGGGTAATGAAAAGAATGGAGGATTCCTAATCTATAGTGGTTCAGTACTACCCGCTGAAAAAAATTATTTCGGCGATGATATCTACAAAGGCGTCGGAATGGAATTAGTAGCGGATGACGATGCCGGCCATTTAATATTCCATACTAATCCTTCGATACTTGATATTAAAGCCAGAACATTCTTTATTGGAGATTCGGACACACAATTTATATCCGGGTCAAATGGTAACATAGAAATATCATCATCATTCTTTCATTTGAACCCGAAAGATTCCGAAGCTAAAATTGGCGGCTTTGTTGTAGAAGAAGATCAAATAAGATCATCTGCAGATGAATTAAATCTAAAATCAAATGGTCAAATATCCGGATCAGAATTTAGATTACGTAGAAGTATTGGCGGCACAAACTATACATATGCTGACACGGTTCAAGGATTTGCCGATTTTTCTAATATTGGACGTACTATTACACAACCATATGCGGCGGATTATTTTTATAGTGTTTTTAACAGTGATCTAGGTACATCGAGGATTCCAATGTTATCTATTAGTAATAGTACAACTGGCTCATTATATATTGTACCAATGTCGGGAGAAACGTCGATTGATATAGCATTTAATTGGAGTGTTACAATTAACGGCGGCTTCGGCGATGAGATTGATCAAGCAAATATCCGTGCACGGTTGCAAGTGCTAGATACTACCGGCTCTATTAATAACAACACTTATTGGGAAGATGCGGGTGACTCGAATGACTGGATTACTGTAGATGATGACGCCGCGTCTTTTTATAACAACTTAGGTTTTGTAAACTTAGAGTACTCCGCCGGTACCGGTAATAACTACTCCGGCTGGAAAACATTTGCTGCTAATGATACAACAAAACACGGTGCATTACGTTTAAACGTTACGCAAAATGAATGGAATAAATTATGTAGAATTGTGTTTGATGTATATCATAATTGGGATAATACAAATGTACCTACTTCTACTCAGCAATATATAGGAAATATTGTACTTCAAACAGGCAGAAGCTTTGCAGCTGCAGTAACAAAAGGCGATCTTGTATTTGATAATGGTTCATGGAACCCAAGATAAAGATATTATCTTTTTTCATCGGTACATATTTATTTAAAAGAAGAAAAAAAGCCGTTATAACGGTCAATCTCATAAAGGAATTGTCATATGGCACAAACAATTAAGTTAAGAAGAGGTGGCTTAGGTAAATTAGCTACTACAACAGCAGCTGGTATATCAACAGCACAGGGTGAGGTATTATTAGGTACTGGTTCATTAGCGTCACAATTATCAGGTCCAATATTATTTGCGGCATCAGAAAATAATACATTACAGCCTGTTGCGGGTCGCATTCCTGTAGTGACCAATGGTCCGGCTTTAGCGGCTACAATCAATACTTCTGGTGATGAAAATTTTGCCGATTTGACAATTCACTCTGGTAGTAAATTTTATCGATATGTAGATAATAGCACCGGCTTTTCGCCGTTAGAAGTTGAGGCCGGGGATCTTTCTCTGCAAGACGCGCCAATAAAAGTAAGTACAGATCTTATAGTATTTATATCAGGTTCAGCTGAAGCACAAACAAGAAAAGAATCTGTTGCAGACTTTGTTTCAGCGATTGCAGGTACAGGTTTAACAGCAGATGCTGGTGTATTAAGTGCAGGTGATGGTATTGTTTCTGCCTCAACTTCCAATCCAGGAGCGGCAACAGAGTTAGCGATATTCGAAGGTGCAAATGGTATTGAAGGCGATGCCAACTTGAAATGGAATGGCACCGATTTATTGATAGGCAGTACCAAAGGTGTTAAATTTAACAGCGGTCCTAGAATCAATTCAGCGACGCCAAATACATTAACAATTGATGCTGATACAAAAGCTCAAATTGTTTCGCCATTGGTTGAAATTGGTAATATAGGAGATACAACTACTACCACTGTTAGCATTGGTAATAGTAACGATACCGCAAATATCGATTTACAAGGTACAGTAAATGTTAAGAGTGCTACAGTAGCCACTGATCAGACAACATTTAATTTAGTTAATACAACCGCAACTACAGTTAATTTTGCAGGAGCTGCAACTACACTCGATATTGGTGCATCTACAGGTATTGCTACTATTAAAAATGCAACCATCAATTTAGGTGAATCGGCAACTGATCAAGTTAATGTTAAAGGTAACTTGAACGTCGCTGGTGATCTTACATATGTAAGTTCAGAAACGGTACAAATCAATGATAATATTATTGAATTAAATGCTGATAGTGATGTAGTTTCGACAGCCGGTATTACAGTATTGGACGGTGCAGCAACGTCATCGTTATTATGGGATGTAACTAACGAATGGTGGGAAGCTGGTTCAGGCGGCGTTGGTGGTACTTCAAATACATATCGCATTGCAGAATTTTATGATAACGACGGCCTCGCAACCACTGGTCAATTGGCAATGGTCGACGCCGATGGTAGAATTACTGGTTCTAGTATAGTTGAAGCCGGCGGTAATATTACTTTCAATTCCAATGTTGACTTTAGTAATATCGCTGTAACATTTGGTGATTCTGCAACATTAATTGATGGAGGTACCTTCTAAGGTTGATTTTTTGAAATAGTTTCATTATATTAATCTTTGATTACTAACCCGCGCTATATAGCGCAGTTTAAATGGGGATGTCATATATATGGCGCAAACAATCAAGATTCGAAGAACCAATACGCCTGGTAAAAAACCTATATTTAATACAGATATAGTAACAGGCGAATTTGGATTTAATACAGCCGATGGTTTATTATTTATAGGCGATAGTTCGCAAACACGTACGGTAATAACTGCTGACAACTGGGTTACTGGCTCATTATCTTTAAAAGATCAAATCAATAATAGAATTCATGCTTTAGACAACGGCCGTTTGGTATTAGGTACGCCGACTGATGAAACTCCGGCTATAGGATATGTAAATTCACCATCACGAAGAATTATAATATCTGATGATTTTACCCCTACATATGTAGTAGGCTCAATGACGGCCAGTAAGGGTGCATACATAACTGGTAGTGATTTAGTATTATATGATGCAGATTTAGTAGCAACAAAGAATGATGCGTATGCTGTTAATTTCTATGGTACCGCATCATATGTTCATACATCATCTAGACTGCAAGTTGATGGTGACTCTGAATATCATTTAGGTACTGATAAATTATTACGTCTTGTTAGTGGCGATAATGTGACATTGGGATATGCGCAAAATGCCGGACCTGGGGTTACAGTAACAATTAATGCATCCGGCGGCGACTTAACTGATTTAAATAACTTTACTGGCTCAATAAATGATGCTACTAGCTCATTCTTATTAAATACAACGGATACATTTACTGGTACATTGACAGTAAATGGGACAATGGATGTAAATACAGGGTACTATGAGTCGAATGGCTCGCCAATCATGTATTTTGATACATCCGGTACCGGCGTTGCAAACATAGGTGTTACCGCCCGGACATTTAAAGCTGTGGGTAATAAAGTAGTAATGGATCAGCCTATTACAGCTAGCGGTATATCAGAATTTAATGCAGCCGAAGTTGGTTTAGGAATGGGTATTGTTATAAAGCGAGATGACAACGGGGCATTGCATACTGCGCCTGTAGCCACTCCTACAAACATTTTTTATGCTGCGGATGAAACTGGCGCACCAACGGGGTCTGATAGATTTATCTTAAGAGAAGATGACCAACTTGCACAGTTTGGTAAAGCTACGCCACTCGGCCCAGCAACTACAACATTTGGTAATAATTTAAATACAGATCCTTCGCGAATATCATCCGGCAGCCATATCATGCAAGATGGTCAGCCATTAGTAACAAATGCTAGATATGGATTTGGTCGATTCCATTTAGTAGGTATAGGCCGAGCCGGCGCCGGCGGACTCGGCGCTGGAGGTCTAGTACCACCGGTATTAGAAGAAATTCCAGGGTATGGTCCGACCGGTTGGTACCAACAAATTCTTCCAAATCCATATGATATAACAGGTTACAGTACGATTGCAAATGGCGGCCTAGGATTTGGTAATGCGTATATTGAGGTTACCCCAAGTAACATAAGTGATTACGGCATACCGCAAGGCAGTACTATTATGGTAGCTCAATATGGACTTACTTTACCAGGCTCGCCTGCAATATTAACGGGTGGCGGATCTATTAGATTTTTCGCTAGCGAATCATATGCAACTAACGAATCTGGTTCATTTGCATCGCCATTCTCTAGTGCTAGTATTGAGTTCGCCATGGCACCGGATAGTAGTAGCTTACTTATACGTACTGGAAAAGGCGCCGGCGTAGTCGATGCATTATACATATCTCAATCCGGGCGACGTCCATTAATTGGTATAGGTACGCAAGATCCAAAATCTGCGTTAGATATTAGAGATGTAAAAGATGATGGTACCGGTACTGAATTTGTATTAAAAACGACAAGATCTGGCGCCGGCGCATCTTTAGGTGACAAAGCAGGAACATTGAACTTCACGGTTGAAAGTGGTAGCTTTAATGATTATAAAACATCAGGATCAGTTGCAGTAATAGATGCCGAGGTTACTGAAGTAAGTGCATTGGGTGTTAAAGGTGATTTAGTACTAAAAACATCGAGTACCACCAAATCAGCGCCTACGGAAGTGTTACGAATTAATTCATTTAACTCATACTTTTCTAGTAGTCTTAAAGTATTACAAAACCTAACAATAGGTCAGAATACAGTACTAATGACTAATATAGAAGTTACTGTATCAGGCGATTCTGAACAAAATTTAACGACTTTTGCATCAAATAATAATGATGGTGCTATATATGATTATGTATTAGTAGATTCCAGTAACGGGTATGCTCGTACAGGCCAATTCATGGTATGTCATAATGGCACAACAGTTTCATATACAGATACATCGACTAGGCCGGTCGGTGGCGATACATCAGATCCTGTATTAACAGCACTAGACCCGGCCGGCGGTCTTGTCGCTGTACGTATTACAAATGGCGACGGTTATACGTTTAAATCTTTAAGGAAATTAATATAATGCATTCAGATTTTGATCATAGACATTATGTAATATTCGATACTAGTGAAACAGGCAGTATTGATTTTACACAAGTATTAGAAACTTCAATTGAAACACTTAGATTAAGTTTAAATGGTTCTCAGACATTTGTAAAATACAATGGAGACACAATGCCTTCATCAGTATCAAGTTTAACAACTAAGGAAGGTCCATATTCACACAGTGAAATATTAAACATATTAGCGGGCAGTGAGTGGACTGATCCAAATGCTGAAATATAATGGGCGGATTTACAGGAGCACCTCCTATAGCAACAACAGGACTAGTATTTGCGGTAGATGCCGCAAATAAAAAATCTCACCCTAGATCTGGAACTACGTGGACTGATCTTGTAAAATCTAGAGCTGGTTCTAAATCAGGCACTTATTCTTTTGAAAAGGGCAACTCTAGAAAAGTTCGTTTTACTGATGGTTATACTAGTTTTTCTGATAACGCCGATTATGATATAACATCAGACTTTACTCTTAATGTATGGTTTAAATCAACAGGAACACATGGTGATAACACAGGTATTTTTTGTAAAGATGAAACAGCTTTTGGAAATTGGGGGTTATTTGGTGATGGCAATGGTTATTATGTAAGATTTGGCTTTTCAAATACCTCTTCAGGAAATTTTGAAATAAACTATGATGCATCATATGATTTATTAAACACAGATGACTGGTTTAATTACCAGGGAGTTTATAACCAATCAGAAACTCGACTTACATTATATAGAAATGGAGTTAAAGTATCTGAAGATACAAATATAACAGGTACTCCTCCTACTAATAATAACCCTGTAAAAATTGGTAACAGAAATGTTGTAGATGCACCATTTGTAGGCGATATAGCGATATGCCAGTTATATAACACAGCATTAACAGAAAAACAGGTAAAACAAAATTACGAAAATCTTAAACGTAGATTTATAAGACCTCAAGTTCCTGTTGTAGCAGCCGCTGGCTCACCTGCGCCTTCATATTCTGTTCCCTCTGGATATACATTATTCTTAGATATAAATGATAGTGATAGCTATGGTGGAACAGGAACTGTTATATCAGATTTAAGCGTTAGTGGTAATGACCTTACATTAGTTAATAGCCCAACATACACAGCAACTACACCTAAACATTTTAGTTTTGACGGTTCAAATGATTATGGCTGGTTAGCTAACTTAAATTATGGTAATTCTAATACTATAAGCGAAATGTCTATATTTGCATGGGCTCGTACTTCATATGATGCAGGTAGTTTAAATAGTTTTTCAACTGCTCAATGGGCATTTTTAGATTTTGATAGATCCGAAGTATTTAATTTTTACTTTAATGACAAAGGACAAGTATCATTTAGTGGTAGAGCTAGTAATTATGGTGGTATAGGGTCAACTTTTTTTGATATTATAGGAGATGCGCAAAATAATGATAATGCGTGGCATTTAGTAGGACTCACATATTCTGTAACAGATCAAGAAATAGTTATGTATGTTGATGGCGCAGTAGACGAAACATTTACCGCAAACGGTAGTTTATCTGCTTTAGGAGGAGGAGGTGCTACTCGTTACGGTATTGTAGCAGATGGATCGGAAGCTACATCAGAAAATGGAAGTAGAAATAATGTCTATTACCAAGGTGATATAGCATCAATTTTATTCTACGAAAATACAGTACTCACAGCACAACAAGTTACAGACATGTGGACCGGACAAAAATCAACATTTGGATATTAAAAAATGGCATTCGCATATTCACCCAAAATAGTAACAGACGGCTTAGTTTTCGTAGTTGATGCTGCAAATAAAAAATCATACCCTGGTAGCGGGACTACGTGGTCTGACCTCGTGGGTAGTAATAACGGTACTTTAACAAATGGTCCTACATTTGATTCTGGGGATGGTGGCAGTATTGTGTTTGATGGGGTAAATGATTATGTTAGTGGGACAGGTCTACCAATCGGAGGAGGGTCTGGAACGTCACAATCTTTTAGCGTTTGGTTTAAAGCAGATAGTTTTACCACCCCAGTCTTTAGCAACGGCTTATTTTTTTGGAATATTTATGAGGGGGTGGGAGTTATGGATGATGGTGAGGTATATATCCAAACACGCGGGGATAATTCTACTGGGGATTTTTCACCAATACCCACCGCCACTATAAATACGTGGCATAATGCAGCATTTAATTTTAACCAAGGTGTTAGTTATGAAATTTGGCTAGACGGGATTTCCTTTGGTTCAGTGCCTACGAGCGACACCTCTTCTGCGCCTAATTCTTCTCAAATTTGGTCAATTGGAAGCCGTATAGTTGATGGTAATGTACTTGAAGGTTATTTGAATGGCAACATAGCTACAGTACAAGCATACAACCGCGCTCTCTCCGCTTCCGAAGTTCTCCAAAACTACAACGCTCTCAAAGGAAGATTCGGTTTGTAATATTTATATATGAACCTTTGGAAAGTGAAAAAGGCATTTAATGGCAAACGAATTTATAGCAAGAAAAGGGTTAATTGCTCTTTCGGATTCGCAAATTACCGGTAGTTTAAACGTATCAAGTACGATAACTGCTACAAACATAACTGGTACAAACACAGGAGACCAAGATTTATCTAGTCTCAATACATTTACCAGTTCTATACAATCAGAAGTTAATTCATTAACGGCTGCAACAAGTTCTTATTTAACTGAACTTCCAAGTGGTGTAGTTTCTTCATCTGCTCAGATTACAATCACCGAAGCTCAAATTAGTGACCTTACACATACGGACATCTCATCATTAAATACATTTAGTGGTTCTATCCAAAGTGAGGTTGATTCATTAACGGCTGCGACAAGCTCTTATTTAACATCAGCGCCATCTAGCTTTCCATACACCGGAAGTGCTATAATTAGTGGTAGCTTGCGAGTTATAGGAACAATGACCGGATCTTTGTTTTTACAAGGTTCTGGATCAACTTTATTCGAAATAGTAGGATCAGAAGGTCAATTATTCTCAGTTACAGATAATCTTTCAGGTTCACTTTTTGCAGTTAGTGATGTTTCTGGTATACCAATTCTAGAAGTTTTTTCAGACGACACTGTTAAAATTGGAACATTTAATAACGAAGCTATAATTGTTAATGGTTCAACAGCTATTGTTAGTGGTTCATTTAGTGGAAGTTTTGAAGGTGATGGTAGTGGATTAACGGGTGTAGGTAGCGTAGATACGACAGGTACTCCTGCTAATGACCAAATAGCAATATTTACAGACTCAAATACAATTGAAGGCGATTCAAATCTTACTTTTGATGGTAGTATATTAGGAGTAATCGGTACGGTTGGAGTAGGCACGGATAATCCAACATATCAACTTCATGTATCAAGTAGTACTGCCGCTTTAGGGGTATATGAGAGAGCAGGAGGAGCTGCTTTATATCTAGAAGGTCAAGAAACTCGAGGTGTATTAGGTACTGTAGGCTCTCATCCATTATTAATTGCATATAATAGTAGTGAAGTAGCAAGATTTACAGGCACTTCATTCCTTGTAACAGGTTCTTTAGATATAACAGATCAATTATCAATCCCAGGCTTTCCGGATGTTTCAGCTTCATTAGCAGCCGCTGTTGCGGGTGGCGACGATCTAGGTAACCATACAGCTATTACCGATTTAAATATGGGAGGTAATGACATTGTCAGTGTCGGTAATGTTGATGGTGTTGATGTGTCAACTTTAAAAAGCGACTTTGACACCTTAAAAGGTAAAACCATAATATCAAGCTCAGCTCAAGTTGATCATGATTCAACAACCAACTTTAGTGCAGACGAACACTTTACTCAAGCTAACATTACTACAGTAGGTACAGTAACTTCAGGTAATGTAAGTGCAATTTTACCAGCAGGTACAGTTTCGGGTTCTTCTCAAACAGTAGCTAATTTAGATGGGCAAAATGTTACTGTAAATAGTTTAACTGTAGAAAATTCATCTACCGGGTTTCAATTGAAAGATAGTTCAGGAACCTCTACATATGTTAACTTTTCTCCTCAAGGTGGTTTATATATAAACCCAGGTGGTGCTGGAAATAGTATAAGTGCTAGTACTGATATTACAACTCATGGGGATATAATAGGTGAAAGTACCCATATTAAACTTATTGGACCTAATGGAGGTGGTGGATCCTTTACATACCTAAGTAGTAGTGGCGACCCTGCCGCCGGCGGTTTTAAATTATCGTTAGGAGATATAGACGGAGTAGGTAACACTACAACTATTACAATTAATGATAGTACCGAACAAATTTTATTAAGTAAAGCATTAAGCGTAACTGGCAACATAACAGTTACAGGAACTGTAGATGGTGTAGATATAGCTTCATTAGAAACCAGTGTACAAGCTAATGAGACTGAAATTGCTAGTTTAACGGCTGCAACAAGTTCTTATTTAACTTCATCACCATTTACGGCAGCAGGAATTTCAGGATCATTCAACTCAGTAAGCGCTTCATTAGCTGCTAATATTCCTACTAATAACAACCAATTAACTAATGGTGCTGGATATACCACAAATACAGGTACTGTAACATCTGTGGGAGGTACAGGTACAGTAAGCGGACTTTCATTATCAGGCACTGTAACAAGTACAGGTAATCTTACTTTAGGGGGTACAATATCAATTTCTTCAACTAATATTACAGATGTAGATGCTTTCTCACAAACAGGTACCTATGCCTCGCTAAGAGCTCAAGGCACAACTGCTGCAGATGTAGGGTTAGGAAATGTAACCAACGAGTCAAAAGCCACAATGTTTACGTCTCCGACGTTTACGGGTACAGTAGCAATTCCTGGATTTGCAGATGTTTCAGCATCGTTAGCAGCAGCCGTTGCAGGTGGTGACAATTTAGGTAACCATACTGCTACGCAAGACTTGAATATATCTAATAATGCTATCATTAACGTGGCTAGTATAACTGGTAGTGATTCTGCGGCTATTGAAATAACATCATATCCAATTGGTTATGAACAGCTCGCATCATTTCCAATAACAGGATCTGGATTAGTTATACGAGAGACTGGTCTGCCGGCGAACAACTATCCTATGTTAAAAATCGGCGATGTTGAAATGGTCGATATTAATTCAGTAGTTAGCCCGAATGTCTTTTTAATACATAATGTTGATTCGTTTTTAGTAGCATCTGGAAGTGAGCCTGTTAATCTATTTGGCGACGGCCCAAATAAATTATTTGAACATACTGGCGATGACTTTAAAATTTATACAAAAGGTATTGATGCGGCAAAAATGACAGTTACATCGGCATCCGTTTTGATTTCTGATGCAGATTTACAAGTAGCAGGAAGATTATTCAATGTAGCTAGCGAAACTACGATTGAGTATATAGCTGGATATACAGCTGTTCCCAATCCATCTCCGACAAATGAGCTGTATGTACAATCTGTAAGCTCTGTAATTGCTAATACTAATCGTATATTCAATACAGGTTCATCAGCATTAGCTAGTGATGGTGGCGCATTAGGCGATGTAGTTAAATTCGGAGGTACTACAACAACCGCCGGCGGATTATATTATTTAAATAGTAGTGGTGGATGGACTTTAGCTCAAGCCAATGCTGGAGGAACGTCGACAGGTTCATTAGCCGTTGCGTTAGGAACTAATTCAACAACGGATGGTATGTTATTGCGCGGCTTTGTTAATCCATTCGGTTTATCTGATGCAGGCATCGGAGCTCCAGTATATGTTGCTAGTGCATCTGCCGGCAGATTTAGCGGTTTACCGTCACAACAAACGGGAGAAATTGTTCGAGTGGTTGGCCATGCATATGGAACTGACTTAGTTTATTTTCACCCATCTAATAACTGGATTGAAATTGCATAATATGCTTAAATATATTTATAATCATGACGCATCATAATTTAAATGACTTAATGTTAAGTCAAAGTTTATTACAAGAACAAATATCAGAACTTCAACTTCAACAAGCAGAAGAAGAATATTTGAATTCCCCCATATACGTTTATAACCAATTAAAACCTCACCCAGATACTATCCGAACCAACCCATATGATGATAGCACAGGTTTTAATTATCCTTTATACGATCATTATGTTAACCCAACATTAGATTTAGGGTATTGTCACGAATACACTTATGAGCGTAGGTATACTAATGGAGTATTAACTCATTTTCAACAATTTGGGGTAGAAACTACAGGTAGTGCCCTACTTAAAACCCCTAACATAACAACAATTAATATAAGAGAATAATGGCCACTTATTACGTTTCAGATCAAAATGGTAGTGATGCAAACGCAGGTACATCTGCTGGAGCAGCTAAAAAAACAGTAGCAGCAGGTTTAGCTCTTATGTCTGCTGCTGGAGATATTTTATATATAGGACCTGGGGTTTATTATCACACCACTACTAATAGTATAAATGGTGATGGGACTATAGATAACCCTAAAAAAATCATAGGAGACACTCAAGCTGAATACTTAACAAGCGATACCCCGGGGGAAGTTATTTTAACAGCCATGGACTCAGCTACTTTAATACCCGTACGGAATTTTAGTGGTCTTAGTTTTATTGGGGATGATTATTGGCATATTAAAAATCTAACATTTGTAGGTTATACAGGAACAACGGGAAGGGGAATATTTTGTTCTACTAGTTATGGGGTTTTTATAGAAAATTGTCATTTTTCTAATTGTAGCTTTGCTATCCAAAACAGTTCTTTCACAACACATGATGTTACTGCTTACAATTGTAGTTCTATAGGAGGTAGATTTGGTTTTTATGGTTGTAATAGTGTTAATTGTGTTGCTATAGGGGGTTTTAGTGGTTTTGGGTATGCTTATGTTTATGGGTGTTTAGCTATAGGATCATCTAATGGCTTTTACAATTGTTCTATAGATGAATATGGTACTTTAGGTAGTGATTATGGTGCTGTTTATAATAGCAATGCTATAGCTTGTAACATAGGTTTTTCTAATAGTGGGGGGCAAAATAATGTAGCTGTAGGATCAGCAACCGCCGGGCTAGATTCCGGAAACTATAACATGATAGGTTTCCTTTCAATAGCTGGTTATTATGCTTATCAAAATGGGGATACTATAGCAG
>Ga0222718_10001983_pt1 | contig 18897 bp, 22 predicted proteins | sample C33_27DmetaG_FD_165045 | JGI IMG/M metagenome (GOLD analysis project Ga0222718, IMG submission 165045) | Estuarine water microbial communities from San Francisco Bay, California, United States - C33_27D | ecosystem: Environmental > Aquatic > Marine > Unclassified | place: USA: California... | reverse complement strand
ATAAATATATTATAAATAATAAGAGAGAGAGATTAATGGCAATAACAGCAAAAATTAATAAAAATAATGCAGGTGCTCAACAAGTATCAGTAACAGTACCTAGTGTTTCTGCTAGTCAAAAACTACGTCTTTTATCAGATGTAAATGCCTCTACTCTTACTGACGGTGCTTTAATTCAATATGATGCTTCAACAGATAAGTTTACAACAAGAAACGAATTAGAAACTACCACAGGAACTTTAAAGTTTAATGGCGGTAACTTTTAGGAGAATTTAAATGGCAACAGTAATACAGATTAAACGTTCAGGTGTCGCAGGATCGCCGTCTGAACTAGCCCAAGGGGAACTCGCCTATTCATATTTAGCAGATAATGGATCAAATGGTGGTGATAGGCTTTACATTGGTACAGGAACAGAAACAGACGGTGTAGCAGCCGATATAGAAGTAATTGGTGGTGTATATTTTACAAGTAAATTAAGCCACACACCAGGTACACTTACAGCTTCATCAGCTCTAATAACAGATTCAAACAACGCAATTGACACACTTAACGTAGGTAATTCTACAACAGTTGGTGGAACAATTAAATTTAATGAAGGAACTAATAATGGTGCACATTTTGTTGCCTTAAAAGCACCTAATAGTGTTGCTTCAGATATTACATATACTCTACCAGGTAGTTTTAGTAATGGACAATTTTTAACAACTGACGGTTCAGGTAATTTAAGTTTTGCTGCTGTACCATCTGGTTCGTTTACATTAGCTGCTGATAGTGGATCAAATGATACATTTACTACAGGCCAAACATTAACATTTACTGGTGGTACTGGTATAGATACTACTGTATCTGATAATGAGCTTTCATTTGCTATTGATAGTTCGGTTTTAACTAACTCATCAACACACACTTTAACAAACAAAACATTTGACGCAAACGGTACAGGTAACTCAATATCAAATATTGAAGTTGCTGATTTAGCAACTGGTGTTTTAGATACTGATTTAAGTTCCGTATCGGCAAGTGATGATACTCTTGCTTCTGCTAAAGCAATTAAGGCTTATGTAGATTCACAAGTAACAGCACAAGATTTAGATTTTCAAGGTGATACTGGTGGCGCATTATCAATTGATTTAGATAGTGAAACATTAACTATTGCTGGTGGAACTGGATTAGAAACATCTGGTGCTACAAACACAATCACAGTTGCTATTTCTGATAGTGGTGTTGACACTACTCAATTGGCAGATAGTGCTGTAACAACTGCTAAAATAAATGACAATGCTGTTACAGTTGCAAAACTTGCTACAACTTTAGACTTATCTTCTAATACAGTAACATTACCAAGTTCATTTGTAACTACAACAGATACTCAAACTTTATCTAACAAAACACTTACAGCACCTAAAATTGCTGACGCAGGATTTATTGCTGACGCAAATGGTAACGAACAAATTATCTTTAATACAACTGCTTCTGCTGTTAACCAATTTGAAGTTTCAAATGCTGACGCTGGTAACGGTGTTACAATTGCTTCATCTGGTTCTGATACAAACATTGATATTATATTAGACCCTAAAGGTTCTGGTACAGTTGATGTTAATAATAGTAAAATTACAAACGTTTCTGATCCAAGTTCAGCACAAGACGCTGCTACAAAAGCATACGTTGATGGTGTTGCAAACGGATTAGATGTAAAAGAATCAGTTTCACTTGCTTCAACAGCAAATGTTGCTGGTACTTACGATAACGGTGCAGGAACAATTACTGCTGGTTCAAATGGTGCTATATCTATTGACGGAGTAACTCCATCAGTAAGTGATAGAGTATTGTTAAAAGATCAAACTGATCCAGTTGAAAATGGTATCTATACAGTAACAACTGTTGGAGATGGTTCAACTGCTTATGTATTAACAAGAGCACCTGATGCCGATACAGCTGCAGAATTAACTGGTGGTACTTTCTTCTTTGTAGAGGCTGGTTCTACTAATGCTGACAACGGTTATGTTGCAACTCACAATGGTACACCAACATTTGGTACAACTAACATTACTTTCTCTCAATTCTCTGGTGCTGGTCAAATTAGTGCTGGGGACGCTTTAACAAAAACTGGTAATCAGTTAGATGTTGCTGTTGACGACTCAACTATTGAAGTTTCTTCAGACGCATTACAAGTTAAAGACGCTGGTATTACTGCAACTCAATTAGCAACTGATGCTGTAACAACAATTAAAATTACAGACGCAAATGTAACAGCAGCTAAACTTGCTTCTACGTTAGATTTATCTGGTAAATCAGTTACACTTGCAAATGGTGAAATTTCAAATGCCGAGTTAGCAAACAGTTCATTCACTATTAGGGATGAAAGTTCTACTTCAGACGCTATTAATCTAGGAGAAACTTTAGTTATTACTGGTGGAGAAGGTATTGATACTTCAATTTCTTCAAATACATTGACAGTAACAGCTGAATTAGCAACTACTTCAAACAAAGGTGTTGCTTCATTTAGTTCAGATAACTTTACAGTAAGTACAGGTGTTGTAACAGTTACAGAAATAGATGGTGGAACATATAGTTAATAATTAGGAGACTATAGTGGCAACTGTAATTAAATTAAAAAGAAGTGAAACGGCAAGTTCCGTACCTACAACAAGTGATTTAGCTGTAGGTGAAGTTGCTATTAACACCGCTGATCAAAAAATTTATGTTAGAGATAGTGGTGATAGTATTGTTGAGATTGCAAACGCTTCAACAACTGATTTAACAAGTGTTGGAAGTAATATTGTACCATCAACAGATGAAACATACGACTTAGGTACTTTAGTAAAATCTTTTAAAGATATATTTTTTACAAACGATTTAAAACAAAAAGTTAATATTTTTACAGCATCTGGAGGATTATCAACACCAAATACACAGTTTGCTTTTGCAGCAAATACAGAAAGAAACATATTTGCTGAAGTTTACACAAACACTGGTGGTCTTTCTACTTCAGCTGTAAGTAATACAACTTTTGATGATAACAACCCAGCATATAGGTTTTAAAAATGGCAGATAAAACACCAATAAGATTAGTATATAGTGGAGCTACTCCCACTGGTATAGCAGAATATCAATCAGGCGATACAATTCCAGTAACTTCAGGTGGTACTGGTTTATCATCTTTAGGTACTGCTGGATATTTTTTAAGAACAAATGAAGCAGGAACTGCTTTAGAATACGCTCAAGTAGTTTCAACATTATCTATCGCAGCTGATAGTGGTAGTAACGACTCTGTTTCTACAGGTGAAACTATTACCTTTTCAGGACTTTCAGGTATAACAACAACAGTATCAGATAACGAAATTTCAATTGATTTAGACGATACAGCAGTAACACCAGGTTCTTATGGTTCTACTACATCTATTCCAACATTTACAGTTGATCAACAAGGTAGACTTACAGCGGCTGGTTCGGCTAGTGTTGCAACTACTTTAACACTTGCTGATGACAGTTCAACAAATGCTAATATTTCATTATTAACTGACACATTAACAGTATCAGGTACAACAAATGAAATCGAAACAAGTATTTCAGGTTCTACTTTAACAATAGGATTACCTAATGATGTTACCATTAGTAATGACTTAACAGTATCAAATGATTTAACAATAACAGGTAATTTAACTGTAAATGGTACAACAACAACTATATCATCTACAAACACAACAGTAGAAGATTTATTATTAGAATTAGGAAATGGTAGAACAGGATCGGCAACAGGTGATTCTGGTATTATTATTGAGAGGGGTGATGATAACAATGTATTTATAGGTTATGACGAATCTGAAGATGAAATTACTTTTGGTACTGGTACATTTACTGGTGCAACAACAGGTAACTTATCTTTAACGGACGCAAATATTAGAGCAGGTGGTATTACAGCAACAGGAAATTTAGATGTTAGTGGTTCTTCAACATTAAGAGGAAATATCACTATGGGTGTCAACGCTGGTGATTCAACTGAAGACTCTATTACTGTTAATGCTAGATTTGTTTCAAATTTAGAACCTTTGACAACATTAACATATGACTTAGGTTCTCCAAATAGAAGATGGAGAGATATTTACTTATCGGGTAATACAATTGACCTTGCAGGTGCAACAATTTCAGGTGACGGAACAGGTGCAATTTTGATTTCTGCTTCTGGTGCTACTTTACCAACTGGTTCTAAAGTAGGAGCTGATAATATTGCCTCTGCTGACGCTGTTACAGGTGCGGCAGTTAGAAATGTTAACTTATTTACACAAGATAGTGGTTTAAGTACAGCAGCTGCAACATTTAAATTTAGTGCAGGATCGCAAGGAACTGTGTTTCAGGCAAATCAAACATTTTTATTATCAACTGGTGCTTCAAGTGCCCAGTTTACTTTATTTCAATTCTAATGAATAAATATTATAAATAGATTAAGGAGAAGAATATATGGCAGCAAAAGTACCAATAAGAACAGTATTTGATGGAGAAGGTAATGCTACAGGACTTGCAGAATTTCAATCAGGCGAGTTTGTAGATTACGTATATGGCGGAACAGGCCTTTCATCATTAGGTTCAGCGGGACAAATTTTAAAAGTTAATAGCGGTGGAACTGCTTTAGAATATGGTAATGTTGAAGCAATTTTAAACATTGATGGACTAACAGATGGTTCTGGAACAACTATAGTTGATGGAGATAAATTTGCTATATCAGATGGTGGTACAGAAAAATATGTACTTGCAAGTGATATACAAACATATATCGAAGGTTCAGCACTTAATGTCACTGGTTCTTTACAAGTTTCAGGTCAAACTGTTGCAACTCAACCATTTGCTATCGCTCAAGCTATCGCTTTAGGTTAATCGTATATTCTTATAAATATACCTAGTAACCAAAAAAGGATAAAGGATGGCTAACCCAGCAAGTAGAGAACAATTAAAACAGTATGCTTTAAGAACACTAGGAAAACCTGTAATTGAAATCAACGTAGATGATGATCAATTAGAAGATAGATTAGATGAAGCGTTACAATACTTTGCTCAATACCACTACGATGGCGTTGAAAGAACATATCTGAAATATCAAGTCACACAAGCAGATGTAAATAGAATTAAATCCCCTACTGGAGATACTTCTCAGACAGTTACAAAAAATTCAGTTTCAACAACTTGGACTGAACAAAATAATTTCATAATAGTGCCAGAAGCTGTATTAGCAGTTACAAGAATATTTCCTCTATCAAATAGAGGTAATCAAAATATGTTTGATATACGATATCAAATGAGATTAAACGATCTATATGACTTTTCATCTACTTCAATTATTCATTATGAAATGGTAATGAAACATTTAGATTTTTTAGATCACATATTAGTTGGCGAAAAGCCTATTAGATTTAATCAATACAATAATAGATTGTATGTAGATATGGATTGGAAAACCGATATAACGGTTGGTGAGTATCTTGTAATTGAATGTTTTAGAAAGCTAGATCCTACAGTTATGACAGATGTTTATAATGACATATACTTAAAAAGATACGTCACAGCCTTATTTAAAAGACAATGGGGTGCAAACCTTTCAAAATTTAATGGTGTGACTATGATTGGTGGAGTATCACTAAACGGTCAACAGTTATTTTCAGAAGCACAAGAAGATATAAGAAAATTAGAAGAAGAAATAAGAGGCACATACGAAACGCCTGTAACGTATATGATAGGATAATGAAATGCCAGTCAATCATTATTTTCAGAATGGTAACGGAATCGGAGATTCCAACGAAAAAAGATTACACGAAGATTTAATCATAGAAGGCCTAAAAATCTACGGCCACGATTGCTATTATTTACCAAGAACATTAGTTAATAAAGATTTAGTTTTAGGAGAAGATACTCTTTCTAAATTTGACGACTCTTACCTATTAGAAATGTACATAGAAACAACGGAAGGGTTTGCAGGTGAACAAGAGTTAGTTTCTAAATTTGGTTTAGAAATAAGAGAAGATACAACGTTTATGATTGCAAAAAGACGTTGGCAGAACCAAGTTGATAATTCTGCTACTCTTATTAAAGAAGGTCGTCCTAACGAAGGTGATTTAGTTTATGTTCCTTTAATGAATAGTTTTTTTGAAATACAATTTGTTGAAGACCAAGAGCCATTCTTTCAACTAGGCAATCTACCAGTTTACAAACTTAAAGCAACTAGATTTGAGTATAGTGCTGAAAGATTTGATACAGGTGTTCCTGTTATTGATGACGCTGAAACATCACTATCTACAGACTTGTTGCAACATCAAATAACTTTAGAGAGTGGAACAGGTAGTGGTAGTTTATTACTTGAGTCTACAGATACAACATTAGGTAATTATAATTTCTTTAAATTAGAAACAGATAATTTTGATCTATCAACGCAAACAAGAGATTATGCTGATAATGATACTTATGAATCAGACGCTGGGTTTGGCACAGTTTCAACAGATGATGATATACTAGACTTTACTGAAAGAAATCCTTTTGGTGAAGTGGATGAGGAAAGTTTATAATGTTTGGAAGAAGATTTTACCACGAATCATTGAGAAAAGTTGTTGTTGCCTTTGGCACAATTTTTAATAATATTATTATTCATAGAACAAATAGTGATGGTGATGTTGTTCAAAAAATAAAAGTACCTTTAGCATATTCACCAAAAGAAAAGTTTTTAACAAGATTAGATCAACAAGCAAATTTAGATAATAGAGAAATGGCAATTACTTTGCCTCGTATGGGTTTTGAAATATCAGGCATAAATTATGACGCCTCTCGTAAGTTACAAAGACTTGGAAAATTTAAAGCAGTTAATAGCTCAGACGCAGATAAACAATATTATCAATATAATCCTGTACCATACAATATAAGTTTTAATTTATATTCATTTACTGCTACTGCTGAAGGAGGTCTACAAATAATAGAACAAATATTGCCTTATTTTCAACCAGATTATACAGTTACAATCAATGCAATTCCTGAAATGGGAATCAAAAGAGATGTTCCTGTAACATTAAATAGTGTAAATTATGAAGATTCATATGATGGTTCATTTACACAAAGAAGAGCAGTTAACTATACTATGGGATTTACTGCTAAAACATATTTGTATGGACCTATATATTCAGGTAAAATTATTAAGGAAACTCAATCAGATTTATATAGTGATACAACAACTACAGAAAAAAGAGAAGAAAGAATTGTTGTAACTCCTAATCCAACCTCAGCTAGTGCAGATGATGATTTTGGATTTACAACAACTATAAGTACATTTAACGATTCTAAAAATTATAATCCAAGTACAGACACAGATGAATAAATTATAAAACTGAATATAAAAAGTCCCTAAATAGGATATATATTATTATGAATTTAAAAAATTATTATTGGTACTTCGAGTCAGCCTTATCACCTAAATTGTGTGCTGAAATTTTAAAATACGGAAAATCTTTTAATACCGAAACTGCTGTGACAGGTAATGTGTCAAGCAAGTATAAAGACAATCAATTGCCTAGAGATAAACAAGGTAGAATAATACTAACTGCTGAAGATCAAAAAGATTTAAAGAAAAAAAGAAATTCAGATGTCACTTGGTTGGATGACAAGTGGATATATAAAGAGTTACATCCCTTTGTAGAAATAGCAAATATCAATGCAGGTTGGAATTTTCAATGGGATTATTCAGAGTCTTGTCAGTTTACAAAATACTCAACAGGTCAATATTATGGTTGGCATTGTGATAGTTGGCAAGAACCATATAAAAGACAAGACAAAGCAGATCCAACTGATGGTAAAATTAGAAAAATATCAATGACAGTTTCATTAAGCGATCCTTCAGAATACGAGGGTGGAAATTTAGAATTTGATTTTAGAAATAATACAGATTGGGATATTCAACAAAGAACAGGTTTTAAAGAATGTACTGAAATAAGACCAAAAGGTTCTATTGTAATATTTCCAAGTTTTGTTTGGCATAGAGTTAAACCTGTAACAAAAGGTACGAGGTATTCATTAGTGATGTGGACTTTAGGATGGCCTTTTAAATAGATTATATATAGGACAAAAGGAAATAGTATGACAGTTAGTGTACAAAGAGAAAGAATGCTTACAAATTATGTTTTTGAAACACCTTTGTATAGCATATATAAACCACAATGGTTAGACTCAGCAATTAAAGCAACAGATAGATTTATTGATTTATCTTATGAAAGAGCTAAAAAAGAATCATTAGTTGAACGTCAAAAATTTTTAGGTAAAGAAAACTTTGAAAAAGTAAAAGATCACGGAATGAGTTATCATTCAACTCCATTAAATGGTGTTCCTGAATTAAGAGAACTTGAAACTTATATCGGACATACATCACACAATCTTTTAGATGAATGGGGTTATGATATGTCACAATATACAATGCACTGGACAGAATTTTGGGTACAGGAGTTTTCTAAAAATGGTGGAGGACACCACGATACACACGTTCATTGGGACAATCATATATCAGGTTTTTATTTTTTAAAGTGTTCGGATGTCACATCTCGTCCTGTGTTCCACGATCCTAGACACGGTGCTATGATGACTAAATTACCATTAAAAGATAAAGATAAAAAATCTATTATGAGTGATAAACTTTATTACAGTTTTAAACCAGGTACATTAGTATTTTTTCCTGCGTATGTTCCTCATCAATTTACAGTTGATGATGGTATTGAGCCTTTTAGATTTATACACTTTAACTTACAAGCTGTAAGAAATATGATTTTAAAACATTATAGAGGTAATAAATGAAATCAAATTTTAAAAAAAATCATTACATAGTTATCAAAAAAGCAATATCTAAAGAATTGGCTACTTTTGTTTATAATTACTTTTTGATGAAACGACAAGTTGCTAGCACTTTTTTTGATACGAGGTATATTTCACCGTTTACAACTGAATGGGGTGTGTGGAATGATGTTCAAGTACCAAATACTTATTCTCAATATGGTGATATAGCGATGGAAACTTTGTTGCTTGCTGTTCAACCTAAAATGGAAAAAGAAACAGGTCTTAAATTAAATCCCACTTACTCTTATGCTCGTATATACAAAAATGGCGATATATTACATAGACATAAAGATAGATTTAGTTGTGAAATTTCTACAACATTAAATTTAGGTGGTGATGAATGGCCGATATATATTGAGTCTAAAAAAAATGTAGGGACACCAGATAATGGTTATGCAAGTGTTACAAACAACAAAGGTACAAAAGTTGTTTTACAACCAGGAGATATGTTAGTTTACAAAGGTAATATTTGTGAACATTGGAGAGAAGAATTTAAAGGTGAGGATTGTGCCCAAGTATTTTTACATTACAATGATGTTAAATCTAAATTTGGTGAGTCTGATAAAAATATTTTTGATACAAGACCTCATTTAGGATTACCAGTTTGGTTTAAAAACTATGACTTGTTAAATAAAATACATAAAAAATGATTAATTTAAATGGATACGGTGTATTAGAAAAAAGAATACCAGACAAACTTTTAAATGATTTAAAGGCTGAGTGTTTACAATGTGAACAAAAAAATAAAGAAAGATTTACAGGGTTATCAGGTATAGATTCAGCCACAAATTATGATTTAGAAAGCACAAAAAAAGATTTAAACAGATATTTAAAAGGTGTTTTTGATGAGTATTTTGATAACTTTCCAGATTATTTAAAAACATTTCAAGCTTTTACAAATGATGTGCCATTATATATTGGTAAACCTTGGATAAATATACAAAAAAAAAATCAATTTTTACCAATGCACCACCACGATGGTATATTAAGTTATTCTATATGGATAAAAATACCTTACAACCTAGATGAAGAATTAAAAGATAGTAATTTTTCTTCTTTGTTTGAGTTTACTTATATAAACAATTTAGGTCATCTTACACAATGTAAATTAAATGTAGATAAAAGTTGGGAAGGTAAAATTATAGTATTTCCTAGTATGATAAATCATCTAGTTTATCCTTTTCGTACAGTTGATGATAATAGAATATCAGTATCGGGTAATTTGTTTTTTGATACTAGAAATATATTAAAATGATTAATATTGTTAACTGTGAAAATAAATTAACTGACAAAGATATAACAAATTCATTAAAATTTTTAGATGAATATGTAAAGACTAATTCTTGTTGTAATAAATTTCCCGATTGTCAACATCCTAAATCTCAAACCGATCCTAATGTATTTGAGTCAAATGATAAAAGAATAAAACCTATTAAAGAAAGTTATCTTTATTCGTTAAAAGATGTTTTTAAAACAGACTTTGATATAATTAAATCTAAAACTTGGGCTTTTATACAAAAAGAAAATAAAGAATATGATTGGCATAATCATTTAGGTGATAAAATTGATGGGGAACACATACCTGTTTCTGGTATAATGTATTTAAATGATTTAAATTTTGGCACTATATTTGATTTAGATAATTTTGTACTTGAAATTAAACCTAAAAAATTTCATTGGTATATTTGGCCTGGTCATTACATTCACACACCAACACAGTTTATTTGTAATACAAATAGATATGTTATTGCAACATCAACATACCTTAGATTAAAAAATAATAAATAGTATAATATGAGTATAGATGATAAAATAAATGAAGCACTTGGTATCTCTACCGAAAGCAAACCTGCTACAAAATCTGTAGTTAAAAAAGAATTTACTCCTCCTGTTCCTAGAATGGAAGACAAGGACAAAGAGGATGTAGATAATGATTACAAATATAGTAGAGAAAACTATTATAATTTGATTGAAAGAGGCCAAGACGCAATACAAGGCATATTAGATATTGCAAACGAAAGTCAACATCCTAGAGCTTATGAAGTTGCAGGCAATCTAATCAAACAAGTGGCCGATACAGTTGACAAGTTACAAGACTTACAAGGCAAACTTAAAAATTTAAAAGATGTTCCTAATAAGACAAGCACAAATATTAAACAGGCCTTGTTTGTAGGTTCATCAGCAGAGTTACATAAGATACTTAAAAATAAAAATAAGGATGTACAAAGTGAAGAAGATAAAAGTTTTAAAAGCAAAAACATCACACCCGAAAAAACAGACGTTTCTGATAAGTGATTTAACATATACTAAAAAAAATCCTTATCCACATACTTTACCACAGCACGAAAGAAATAATTGGTTAAAAGATGGTATGAATGAACCTATAGAGGTTATTAAACACAATATAAGTACAACTCCTAGATTTGGTGCATTAGGTGTTAGATATAAGGAAAAACAATATTCTATACATAAAGGTAGTAGTAGAGTAAATGCAGCTGTGTCTATGGGATACAATGCAATTGAAGGTATTATAATTAATGAAAATACATAAGTTTGACAAAAATAGTTTTGTTGCAGGATACTATATATCTGAAAATATTTGTGATAATCTTATTAAAAGATATAAAGAAGAAGATTTAAATAATAATACATTTGTAGGTACAACTGATAGTGCTGTTAAAAAAATAAAACATACAAAAGGAAAAAAATCTACAGAATATACAACCAGTGTTAATGATAATGATCCTAGGATAATTGCGTATGTTGAATGTTTAAAAAAATTAGTAGGTTTATATAATAAAACTTATCCTACTACAACTCAAATATCAAAATATGGCCTTGTTGAAAGATTTAATATACAATATTATAAACCTACTGAAGGCTTTTATGAATGGCATTGTGAAAGTAGTGGTATTTATCCTAATTCAGCAAGAGTTTTTGCTTGGATGACTTATCTAAATGATGTGCCAAATGGAGGTACAGATTTTTTGTATCAAAATTTAACAGTTCCTGCTAAAAAAGGTTTAACGCTAATGTGGCCTGCAGGATGGACTCATACCCATAAAGGCCAGATTTCAAATGAATATGAAAAATACATTATTACAGGTTGGTTTAGTTATACAGATAAAAATTTATTTAGAGGTTTAGATAATGAATAATTTTATAGAAGATGATAATTTTTTAAAAGAACACCAAAAAGATTTTATTAACAATGTTGTTTTAAGTAGTAATTTTCCATATTTTTATTATCCTTTTTCTGTAAACGGTGACGGCAATTCACATTTAACTCATATAGTTAAAAACAGACCTGAAAATAATGGTCAATGGAACAGTATTTACAAAGATCAATTTATTGATATATTTGAAACATTTTGTAAAAAAAACAATATAACGTATAAAGAAATTTTTAGATGTGCTGTAAATATCAGTTTTAATGTAAAAGATAAAAAATCTCCTATTCATTATGACCACGAGTTTAAGCACAGACAAGTAATAATATATTTAAATGACCCTTTAGATGACAATTCAAATACTGTAATACTAGATAAAGAAAAGATAAATATTATAAAGGAAATAAAACCAAAAAAGTATAAAGCAATTTGTTTTGACAATCTTCCTCACTTTATGTATTATCCACAAAAAGGTGAAAGATTTGCATTAATTTATACTTTTATATAACAGTTATGTCAGAATCATATTTAGGAAATCCTAACTTATTTAAAGCTAATACTAAGCAAGAATACACGCAAGAGCAAATACAAGAAATTGCCAAGTGTATGGAAGATCCTATTTACTTTATTAAGAATTACATTAAGATTGTAAATATTGATGAAGGACTTGTGCCTTTTAATATGTATGGGTTTCAGGAACGTATGGTGGATACGTTTCACAATAACAGATTTTCTATTTGTAAACTACCAAGACAGTCAGGTAAGTCAACAACAATTATCGCATACTTATTACATCAAGTTGTATTTAATGATAACATCAATGTTGCCATTTTAGCAAACAAAAGTTCTACAGCTAGAGATTTATTAGGTCGTCTTCAACTTGCATATGAAAATTTACCAAAGTGGTTACAACAAGGTGTCTTAAACTGGAACAAAGGTTCACTTGAATTAGAAAATGGTTCAAAGATACTTGCAGCTGCAACATCATCATCTGCTATTCGAGGTGGTTCATTTAACATTATCTTCCTTGACGAGTTTGCGTTTATTCCTGCTAATATATCTGAACAGTTTTTTAGTTCAGTATATCCTACAATTTCATCTGGTAAATCTTCAAAGGTAATGATTGTATCTACACCTCACGGAATGAATATGTACTACAAGATTTGGAATGACTCAATACATAAACGAAACGATTATGTTCCTGTAGAAGTACATTGGTCTGAAGTTCCAGGACGAGATGATAAATGGAGAGAAGAAACGATACGTAACACAAGTGAAGCTCAATTTGCTACCGAGTTTGAATGTGAATTTGTGGGTTCAATTGATACCCTTATTAATCCATCTAAAATAAGAGTGCTATCTCATAACACACCTTTAGTTTCAAACGCAGGTTTAGATTTATACGAAAGACCAGAAAAGGGAAAAGATTATGTTATGACAGTTGACGTAGCACGAGGTACAGTAAAAGATTATTCTGCCTTTGTTGTATTTGATGTTTCAAAAATGCCTTATCGTATTGTCGCAAAGTTTAGAGATAATGAGATGAAACCATTGTTGTTTCCTCACACAATAGAAAAAGTAGCAAGACAATATAATAATGCTCATATATGTGTTGAAGTTAATGATATTGGCCATCAAGTCGCTGACGCATTACAATTTGAATTAGAATATACAAATCTACTTATGTGTATGATGAAAGGCCGTGCAGGTCAAATATTAGGTGGTGGTTTTTCTAAACGAGGTTCTCAATTGGGTGTAAGAATGACTAAGCAAGTTAAAAGAATAGGTTGTCAAAACTTAAAAACGCTTATTGAAAGTGATAAAATATTAGTGCCCGATTTTCATATGATACAAGAATTATCAACATTTATAAGGCGAGGTACTTCTTGGCAGGCTGAAGAAGGTGCAAATGATGACCTAGTAATGTGTTTAGTTATATTTGCGTGGTTAACAAATCAAAGATATTTTAAAGAAATGACAGACCAAGATGTACGTGCCAGACTATATGAAGAACAAGCAAACGCAATAGAACAAGATATGGCACCTTTTGGTTTTATGAATGACGGTTTAGATGAAGACTATATACAAGATGATTCTGGAGAAGTATGGACGCCTGTAACAGTAAGAAAAGGCGATATTCTGTAAAATCATAATATACTAAATAGTATTGAGATTAATGATACTTTATTAGCTAATAAGGAGAACAACAACTATGGCATTTCAAGTTTCACCAGGTGTTGTCGTACAAGAGAAAGACTTAACAAATGTAATACCAGCAGTAGCAACTACTATTGGTGCTGTTGCAGGACAATTTACACAAGGTCCTATGGATGAGGTAATTTCAATTGCTTCAGAAAAGGAATTTGTTGAAACGTTTGGTAAACCTGACTCTTCAAACTTTGAATATTTTTTTAGTGCTGCAAGTTTTTTGCAATACTCATCAAATATAAGAGTTGTACGTGCAATCAACACAGGCGCATTAAACGCTACTGCTAACGGTAGTGGTTTATTAATTAAGAATACCTCGCACTATTCAGATGGTGACGGAACTACAGGACCTTACAATGCAGGTGCTGGCTCTGTCGGCAACTGGGCTGCAAGAACAGCAGGTGCTTGGGGTAATAATATAAAAGTTTCAGTTTGTCCTTCATCAACAGTTTACGAACAAACAGCATTAACTACTGTATCTGACTCAGTTACAGCAGTAGGCGATACTACAATTACAGTTGCTTCAGACGCAAATATAAATGTAGGTGATATTGTAAACTTTGGAGAATCAGGCGGATATGAATATAGAGTAACAGCAAAAGGTGCTTCAACAATCACAATAGTAAGACATCCTTCAGGTACAGGCGGTTTACACACTGCTGTAGCAAACGGTACATCTGTTAGAAGAAGATGGAGATACTACGATTTAGTTGGCGCTGCACCAGGAACATCTGACTACGTTTCAAATAGAGGCGGATCAGGTGACGAAATACACATTGTAGTCATTGACGAAGATGGTGGTATTACTGGTACTGCTGGAGAAGTATTAGAAGTTTATGATTCAGTATCAGTAGCTTCTGACGCTAAAACTCCACAAGGAGATGACAACTACTATGTAAATGTAGTTTATAACAAATCACAATACATCTATTGGATGGACCACGACTCAACAGATACTACAAGTTGGGGAAGTGCTGCTTTAAATACATCTTTTGGTGCTGGTGCGTTACAAGATATTAGTTTATCAGGTGGTGCTAACGGTACTGATGTTTCAGTTGCAGAATTAAAAACTGCTTATGAAAAATATCAGGATGCTGATAGTGTAGATGTTAATTTAATTATTTCTGGTAAAGGTGATGCTACTCATATAGATAACCTAATTACAATTGCTGAAAATAGAAAAGACGCAATTGTATTTGCTTCACCAGAAAGAACAGACGTGGTTAATGTAACTAATTCTAATACTCAAACAACTAATGTTAAAGGTTTCTTTAACAGTATTAGATCATCTTCATATGTTGTATTTGATAGTGGTTACAAATATACTTACGACAAATACAATGATGTGTTTAGATATATTCCATTAAACGGAGATATTGCTGGATTGGCTGCAAGAACAGACTTAATCGCAGATTCTTGGTACTCACCTGCTGGTTTCAACAGAGGAGTAATTAGAGGCGCTGTTAAGTTGGCATACAACCCATCAAAAACACAAAGAGATGAGTTATATAGAGCTAGAATTAATCCAGTTGTTACTTTACCTGGACAAGGTACAATCTTGTTCGGAGATAAAACAGGATTATCTAACCCTAGTGCGTTTGACAGAATCAACGTTAGAAGATTGTTTATCACTTTAGAGAAGGCAATCTCAACTGCTTCTAAATTTCAACTATTTGAATTTAATGACGAGTTTACAAGAGCTCAATTTAGAAACATAGTTGAACCATTCCTAAGAGATGTACAAGGTAGAAGAGGTATAACAGACTTTTTAGTAGTTTGTGATACTTCAAATAATACTGGTGATGTCATTGATAGAAATGAATTTAGAGCTGACATTTTTGTCAAACCTAATAGATCAATTAACTTTATACAACTACAATTCGTTGCGACAAGAACAGGTGTTGCATTTGAAGAAGTGGTAGGAGCGTAGGAGGAAAAAATGCCAAATATAAATGACTTTAAAGCTAAGTTAAGAGGCGGCGGCGCTCGTGCTAACCAATTCAGAGTAACAATGCCTTTCCCTGGATTTGCTGCTGTAGGTGGGGAGACAGAATCAATGTCTTTCTTATGTACAACAACATCTTTACCAGGAATGACAATTGGAGAAGTTGCTATTCCATTTAGAGGAAGAGAGTTATATGTTGCGGGTGATAGAACATTTGCAACTTGGACTACAACTGTTTTAAATGATACTGACTTCTTAATTCGTAACGGATATGAAAGATGGTTAAATGGTATCAACAATATGTCAGATAACGAAGGATTAACAAATCCTATTGATTATCAAGTTGACGCATTTGTTGACCAACTTGACCGAAACGGTAATGTGATTAAATCATATACTTTTAGAGGAATGTTCCCAACTACAATTGATGATATTTCTCTGGACTATGGTACTAACAACGCAGTAGAATCTTTTACTGCTACGCATAGATACCAATACTTTGAAACAAATACGACTACATAATACTCTTATAAGTATTAGTAGAAATAGGAGATTAAATTATGGCTGAACTGTTTGGGTTTAAGATTGAGCGTTTAAATACCTCACAACCAGATCCAAGACAAAATATAGTTCCACCTCAAGCGGATGACGGTACACAAACCGTCCCCGCTGGTGGGTTTTTTGCGTCTTATGGTGGTTTTGATGTTAGCGCTAGAAATGAATTAGACTTAATAAGAAGATATAGAGAAGTATCACTACATCCAGAATGTGATATGGCAATTGAGGATATTGTTAACGAAGCAATAGTATCAAACGAAAATCAACAATCGGTACAATTAGATTTAAATAATCTTAAATATAACGATTCAATTAAAAAAGCAATACGAGATTCTTTTAGAGAAGTTTTAGATTTGTTAAACTTTGATACTAAAGGCCACGACATCTTTAGAAGATGGTATGTAGATGGAAGACTTTTTTATCACAAAATTATTGATAAAGAATCACCTAGAAAAGGAATTACAGAATTAAGATATGTAGACCCTCGTAAAATTAAAAAGGTACGAGAAGTTAGAAAAAATAGAGTAGATGGTATGCCTGGCTCTTTTGCTATGACAGACAAATACCAAGAATACTTTTTATTTAACGAAAAAGGAATACATCCAACTGCTACATCTAACGCAGGTGGATTACAAATTGCTACTGACGCAATTTCATATTGTCCTTCAGGACTTATAGATCAAACAAAAAATATAGTTTTATCATACTTGCATAAAGCAATTAAACCAGTTAATCAATTAAGAATGATTGAAGATGCTGTTGTTATTTACAGAATTGCTCGTGCACCTGAAAGAAGAATATTTTATATTGATGTAGGTAACTTACCTAAAATTAAGGCTGAACAATATTTAAGAGATGTTATGGCTAGATATAGAAACAAACTTGTATATGACGCAAGTACAGGTGAAATTAAAGACGATAGAAATCAGATGAGTATGTTAGAAGACTTTTGGTTACCTCGTAGAGAAGGTGGGAGAGGAACTGAAATTACTACATTACCTGGTGGTCAAAACTTAGGTGAAATACAAGATATAGAATACTTCCAAAAGAAACTTTATAGATCACTTAATGTTCCGATTAGTAGATTAGAAAGTGGTCAAGGTTTTAATATGGGAAGAGCTGCAGAAATTAGTAGAGATGAATTGAAGTTTACTAAATTTGTAGGTCGCTTAAGAAAGAAGTTTACTACATTATTTTCAGACTTGTTAAAAACTCAATTAATTTTAAAAGGTATTATTGCACCTGAAGATTGGGATGAAATTGGTCAAAGAATATATTATAACTTCTTACAAGATGGATTTTTTGCAGAATTAAAAAATTCAGAAATAATGAGAGAAAGAGTGAACCTGGCACAATCATTGGAGGGTTATGTTGGTAAATATTTCTCTAACGAATACATAAGAACAAAAATACTTAAACAGAATGAACACGAAATTGCAGAAATTGATAAACAAATTAAAGATGAGGCTGCTTCCGAACAACCTCAAACTGAAGAGGAACCTCAAACAGAGGAACCAAAAGAAAAAATCTAAAGTCACAAAAGAACCTGATACGGGTTGGAGTGGCATAGTATAGGAGATAAATATAGTTATGAGTAAAGAAAATATAAAAAACTTTGTTGATTCACTTCAAAAGGGTGATAATTTATCAGCAACTGATGCCTTCAAATCATCAATCGCAGATAAAGTTTCATCTGCTTTGGATAATGCAAAAGTTGATGTGGCTAAATCAGTATTTACAGGACAACAAGGAGTTGATACTCCTGAAGCAAATCCTTTTTCGGGTAATGATGCAGCTGCAGAAACTCCTGCACCAGAGGTAACAGGTGATGAAAACACTCAGTAATTTCAAAAAAGAAAATATTACTGAAGCAAATGATTACAAGCGTACTAGGCAGTATAATAAACTTACGCCTAAAATGAAACGTGCTGTAGATATGGTATTTACAGCAGCTGACAAAGACGCTGATGCTGTAGCAAACTTTGATAAAAATGTCAAAACTGCTGCAAAAAAACATAATGTTAGTGTGAATGATTTAATGAATTATTTTGATAAAGAAACATTAACAATTTTAAAAAGGTAAAAAATGGCACAAACATTTATAGTAAAGGGAGCTAACGTAGATAATCCAAGTGCAAACACTATTGGTAATGCTGTATTTG
>Ga0222718_10001982_pt1 | contig 18898 bp, 20 predicted proteins | sample C33_27DmetaG_FD_165045 | JGI IMG/M metagenome (GOLD analysis project Ga0222718, IMG submission 165045) | Estuarine water microbial communities from San Francisco Bay, California, United States - C33_27D | ecosystem: Environmental > Aquatic > Marine > Unclassified | place: USA: California... | reverse complement strand
ATTGATCTCCGTCACTCGGAAGTTGTAGCAGCTCTTCCTGCTCGGTGGTTTCAATGCCCCCATCTTCTAACTCCTGGTATGCTAATCTCATTATTGTATATATGTAATAAGCTACTCCAAACAATAATATCAATAGAGATATAATAACACTCCAAGTAGGATTATTAATATCAGATAAAGGACGAAGCAATAAGTTCACTTACTAATCTCTTCTTCTTTTTTCTTAAGAGTTTGTACTGGTTTAGTATTTCCATTACCATTATTATTACTATTAGACTTGGATGGAGTCACCCCAAAAGTAGCTAAAGTTCCAGTAAAGACACTGGCAATAAATGTAGGATCAATTTTTTGTTGTGGAATACCTGGAATAGAAACATAGTTAAGTGTCAGTATCGCTCCAGTCCATACTAAAACAATGAGTCGAACTAGACTTGATATACCTTCTTCTCTCCAATCAAACTCATCATCATCATTCCCATCTTTTATTTTTTTAGGAAGCATAGACCTTAGTAAAGATTTCATGATTATTTATTTAATAAAACCATTCTCTTTTAACCACTTTTCTGTAAGTGGTGTCGGTTCATAATCTGTCCACATAGTGCCCCTAGCACATGACTCTAATGCTTTCATGGTCATGCCTTCAGTTTTACCTGCCCACATTGCTTCTGCTTCCCATGGCACGGCAGATTTTGGATAAGTCTTTTCTGTAATCTCACGCCAGATTGGAGGAACGTCTTCTTCTGGTTTAATAATAGCAATCATACTATTATCAATGGTTCCTGCCATACAATCTTGAGCGGAGTGCCAACCTTCATGACGAATGACCGACATAAGTGTTGATTGACGATGCATAAAAGCATCATTTAAAAAAAAGTTATTACTTACTGTATGATATACACCTCTATTTTCGACAGGAAAATATTTTTGATCACCTAGAAAAACCATAACTCCGATCTTATTAAGGGATAAAAGCATTTGGTTAAACTCATACTCAACAGCAGAATAATCAGAATCAGGATAAGCAGATTTAATATCTTCGATACTTCGGATTTGTCTAACATTGTCGGTGCATTCTCGTAAAATCATGCAACCCATAGAACCCATAGTATTGAATGCTTTAAATCCTTTTTCTTTAGCTAATGCTGTTGGGGATGTTATTGCTAACCCTGCCAAAAGAACGGAGAATAGTTTAGTCATAGGAATAAATCATTTACCATTATTTATCACACATAAATCATCTTCTTAGTATAATCGTAAGCATACTGCTCACGATATCCTTTGATTCCCCATCCCAACCAATAGTAAGCAGGAACCATGTACTGAGCAACAGTTTGACCACCACCTTCGAACTCGGGCAGATACCGTTGGAAAACACTCTCATTAATCATGTATCGTGTCTGTCCTTCCAAACTGCTAGGGTCGCAATCATACTTATTACAGAACTTACTAAGGTTATTATAGCGACCTAGACTGGTCCACTGAATGAGTCCGTAACCACCGCTATAGCAACGATCGTAAGGAACTCTAGCACCTCCCTCACAAATATTGGGAATGAAGTTACTTTCTGATTTAATATTTCCCATGATCGTTGCCAATGCATTACGATCTGAGATTCGGGTTTTCTCTTGGAGTTTTTCAAGGACATACTTTTCATTGTCATTACATCCAGGACACTTCCAAGATTTTTCAACTACTTCGATTTCAACCACTTTCTCGGTATCAACCAAACCAACCACAGGTTCTATCGTGAGAGCAGGTGGATTTTTGATCTCATTAATACTTGGATAAGCACAAGCTGCTGGAACAACATTGATTAATGCGAGGGAAAGAATTTTGTTTAGCATGTAAATAATAGAACTCTACATCTACCTCTTTAGGGTAGCTCTATAACACGTAAAAAAGAACATGTCAGATTAAAACAAAAGAGAGGATTAATCCCCTCCTTTCACTAAAGTTTATTTAGTATGTTAAGTTGTTGGAACTGGAACCATGCATCATGGTTACCAGGAGTAGCATCACCAGACTCCTGGAATGATTTGTCCAGTAGTAAGATATGATCCAACTGCTGCAACGAATCCAATCATAGCAGCACGAGCGTTGAGGATCTCTGCCTCAGGTGTAAATCCAAACTTCATTGTTTTTCCTCCAATCGTTTGTTGTAAATAATAACTCTGCCGTTTTCGTGAGTGAAAACTAGTTCATCATCGTGCTCCCAACAGAGCTCTTCATATAGAGCATTTAGTTTTTGCATGTCTTCATACAGTTGATTTGGGTTGGGCATATGTTTCTACAGCAGATCTAATATTTTGTGTGATTCCCATACCCCCAATATATTGTACAAGTTTATTACCTTCACTGTCAGTAATAACTAATACAGGTGTTGCGGTTACACCATATTTTTTAGCAAGATTTAGATTTTCCTGTGGAATAGGAGTATCACTAAAATCTTCTAAATCAATTTTTTCGATCATGCTAGTATCTACTTTAATATTATTAAAGTATTTTTCAACTAGAGCGCATGGACCGCATGATTTTTTAGAGAAAAGATAAAACTTATTAGGCATAATCAGAACAGTTCTTCTTCTTTTTCTGTTTCAATAACACAGTCAGAAGTAGGATATGCAACACAGGTTAGGACAAACCCGGATTCAATCTGTTCATCATCTAGAAAAGACTGGTCTCCTTGATCAACAGTACCGCTTACAATCTTACCTGCACAAGAAGAGCAGGCACCTGCACGGCATGAATAGTTCATTTCAACATCTGCATCTTCAGCAGCATCAAGGATGTATTGATCATCCTCACATTGAATAATATTTTCAGTGCCGTCTGGTAAACGAAGAGTGATAGTAAATGCCATTAGTATGTTTCTGAAAGTTTTTCGATAGATTTAGCAAGCATTACGAAGAATGCTATACTAATGATTGTAAAGAAAAGTTCGGTCATTGTCAAGTCTCAGAAGATACCAAAGAAGAACTTGCCGTTAATGGCATAAGCAACGAATCCCATGATGAGACCCATCATTGCCCAGCGACCATTGTACATCTCCTTCTGTTGCCAGGGAGAAAGAAGACCCTTCTTATTGTAGTCCTCAACAACCATTTGGGGTTCGACAGCCCACATGTTTTGTTGTCCATACTCATTAGTTGTTACAGTCATGTTACAGTTTGTAATAAAACTTTACATAGTATATAGTACAAAAGAGAATATGTCAAGATTCTCTGTTAGTGTATCATGACAAACTAAGTATTATTACTTACAGTAGTCTGGATTTTTTTTCAAAAAATTATGAACATATGAATCTGCGTCTACATCCATTTGATAATGGGTATGAGTATGTATTATTTGCACGATTCCTAAGAATCCACATATAAGCAGATTAATCAAAGTAAGGGGATGAAAAAAATACTTCATAGTAAAAAGGGGACTCAGAGAGTCCCCAATAGTTTTATCTAATCTTTAGATCAGAAGCTGTACTTCACACCTGCCTTAGCACCATAACCACGGTCGATGTCGCTATCGCCAGAACCGACGAAGGAGACTTCACCATAGAAACCGAGTTGCTCGGTAGCAGCGAAACCAAGACCTGCCTTACCAGAAGGAACGGTGTCAGCATCACCACCATCAGGAGTCACTAGGGTAGCACCACCTTGAACGTAGTAGGAAGTACGCTCACCAAGGGCACCTTCGTAGCCAATGTGGAGATCGGTAGCAGCACCATTGTAGTTCGAGCCAGTCCAACCAGCATTGGTTTCGACGTTAACGTAAGGACCTGCCATAGCAGCGCCAGCGAAAAGGGGAGCAGCAGCAAGGGCTGCGAAAGCGGATTTAATCATTTTAATTACCTATTTTTACTTGTAGAGTTGTATACCCACAGATGACAGAAGACTCGACTTGCCTTCGTTTGTTACAGTTCATGAAGCAAGTGCTCCATGAATGTTTATTTATAATACTTGATGTTTTAAAACTTGTCAAGCCCCCCTCACAGGATCCCAAAAGGAAGGTTGCTGAGTCCTTTAAGAGCAGATCCTCCTGAAGTAGGTGGTCTCATCGGCAAGTTTGCTTTCTCTTTCTTTTCAGCTTTAAGTTCCAACTCATAGATTCTTTCTTCCATAACTTCAATAGAAGCGTGTAGATTTGTTAGATACTCAATGAGGTCTTCTTTGTTTTCTACAACTTGTTTAATATCTTCTCTAAGTTCTTTTTCTTTTTTCTCAACATCAAGTTCATCTGGATCTAAAACTCCACTTTTTGTCATGTAGTAGTCAGCAATCTCTTGAGTATTATCAAGATCAATACCTTCTAGTTTAGGAGAAACTTCTTGATCCTCTTGTTCTGGATATTCATCCTCAGCATATTTAATACTGTGGATTACTTCGGTGCGTCTTGGTTCTTCAGTCATTAGATCTCTGGGTAATCAAACAACATTTCTTTGATGTATTTATCGGCAAACTCTTCGCCAAAGATACTTCTCAATACAGCTCTGGTCTTGGTATTTTGCCTTTGCTTATCACAGTAATACTTATGACCTTCGTAGTTCTCTCTAATATTTTCTGAAATAGGTTTGGTATTATATGCAATAGCACAATGATAGTTTAAATATGTAAACGCAGTATTGATAAACTTTTGATATTCATCTTCGGATGGACTTACAAAAACACAATACTCAGAAAATACATCTCCCCAATCAGGCATCTTTTTATCTTTTTCAAACTCTGTATCGAGGACGTTTAAGATTTCATATTGTTGTGGCAAAGACCTATCTGGTTTGATAGAGCTAATGTCTACGATTGCTGCACCAACTGCTTTTTCTGACGCAACAATATCTGCACCATAGATAGGGATATCATATTGATATCTTGGGTACATATTGGTGTGGAGAATGTCAAGACCAGATTTCATTTGAGCGACTTCTAAATGAATCTTTCTAAACTTTTCAGTCTCCCATACATAGTTTTCAACATAAACTTCTTCTTCATCCCCAGAAGACATCTCAATGAGTTTAAACTCATCAACAATCTCTACTTCTCGAAGATCGAAGTTTTCTTGCCAACTATCCAGAATAGAATCTGCTAGTCCTTGAATAAGTGGATGTAAGTCTCTCATAATAGTCCCGTATACTTTTTAGGTGGTGTACTGAGAACAAAAAGTTCTCTTATTTTTGGAAGTTCTTCCTTAGATAAATCGATTCCATTGTCCCAAACATATCCCATTAAATACATTTGTTTATTTATCGAATGATCAAACTGTTCTGTGTAGATATAACCCCACACACAGTCATCATGATAATCAATGACCTCCACATATAGTGTTCCAACTAAATCATCTTTTATGTAATGACGAAGTTTATTCGTAGCATTATATGCATAAAACTTTGTCTCTCGGTCAGTAGACTTTGGGTCTGGAGAATCTATTCCAGACAAATATATAACTTTCTTGAGATAGACTCCCATACCCAAATCTATAACTGCTTCAAATGAAGATCCATCAAATACCTCAAGAACTCTGCTTATTTGGTATTTGTACATACAAGTTTTTAATCGGTAAACATATACTTAACAACATTAACAGTTTCATTTGATACGGACTTCATCTTATTAACTACTTCTGGATTAATAAGATCAGGATGATACCACCAATCCTCAAAAGGACTGTTATCGTTTGGAGAAACATTAGCAACTAACATTTCATATCCCATTAACTTAAGATATTTCCTAGACTTATCACGATAAGATCCTGTCATATCAACATAATGATCATGTTCATATGTAATGATGCCAAACCTATACTTCTCGAATGGCATTGCTAACAAGCATTCAAAAGTAGTCTTAGATGGTTCAACATCTAGTTGAAGATAATCAAAATCAGTTCCTTTATCAAAGTTATTAAGCAACTTCAAATAATCGATAGTTGTTGCATCTTTGCAAATGATCTGATTTTTGCGCTCCCTCGAAAATTGAGCACACAAATCAGGAAGAATCTCAATAGAAATACCATCCCATTCATATTTAGTCTCAAGAAGAGCAGTATTATTTTGATAGAAAGGTTGCTGAGCACCTATTTCAAGATAAAGTCCATTCGTTTTACCTTGAGTTGCAGCAAGAATAAACATGTCCTGGAATGCTTGCGAATAATTTTTTTCAATCATTTCTGATCCAGGGAACTTAAACTTCAATCTATCATGCTTTCTCTTCTGATATTTAATAACCTCTTCTGGAATATGTCCTGATCCCATTCTCATTAGATTATTACCAACCATATCATAATGGCGATCATCCATCTCATAGTTATTCTTCATGTCTTGAAGAAGGGATCTGGATTCATCTCCTTTACCCCACCACCATGCAGCAAGTTGCTTCTGAAAGAGAAGACCATACTTACCAGGATATTCAACATCAGTCTTCAATGGTTCACAATCAAAGTCACAAAACTCAATTGCCCAATGAGCAAAGATATAACAATCTTGCCACCACTGACGCTTTTCAGAGAACTTAGCTAACAAATAGTATGCTTCTGGTCTTTTAGGATGAATACAAAGTGCTTGTTGAAGAAGTCCTTTTGCTGTTTGATCCCTCGTTCCTTGTCTGTCATAAGCATTGGAAGCATGGATCAGTGCCTCATAAGCAAGGTCAAGATTATCTGTTCGCTCAGCACATCTCAAGAAGAATGATAATGCTGGAGCATTATGTCGGTAATGCTCATACCACATGCCAATGTTAAAGTTTTTCACTGGATTCTCGGTGTCCAATGCATACTCTAAAAGTAAATCATTTAGATTTGCATTGGAAACATCTGTTAAAAGAAGATCTTTCTCATTTACAACAAACTCAGAAGCAACTCTCATCTCTTCTTCTATTTCTTTTCTAATCTCTTCTATTTGTTGTTCTTTAACTTCAAATGATTTTCCCATAAGTTCCTCAACTGTTCTGTTAGAACCATTATCTTTCCACCAGTTTATAACATAGTCGTAAGTATAATAGTGATTACGTTTCTGACCATCTTTTACATCTCCATCTCCACCTTCAAAAGTAGAAGTAAAGCGAACATCCTCTACAAACATTGGAATAGTATAAACTTTTCCAGCATTAGTATAAAGAATATTTTCAATAAGTGGTTGAACTCCATTATCTAGTTCAAGATGATATGTGCCGTCAACGATATAAGTATCTATAATGTATTTTGCATAGTCTCTTTTAATAATATATGCAGTAACTGACCAATCATCCCAGTATCTATCTCGGATTTTAATATCTTCAAAGTCACCACGAATAGGAAGCATTTGAACACATCCCCAATCTTCTGGAAGTGCATCAACAAACTGTTTCCAAGTAAAGTTCCAGTAATCAACAGTATCAAGACTTAGATCATCTTCACAAAAGAAACCATACTCTTCCTCAGTTTCATAATACCACTTTAAAATAGATTTTAAATGAGAAACACAACACCCCTTTGTACCATCATTTAATGTGTGAACATACTCACCCGTAACTACGTCATCACACTCTGCAAATCTTTTTGAGATCAATGGTCTGATGTTTGTAACTCCATGGGCTTTAAGAGATTCATCAAGTTTTTTACGTCGTTCTACACTTTCTTCTAAACTAACATAAGAAACACTACTGAGTTCTGATAACTTTTTCATTTTTTCTTTTCTAGTAGCAACATAGTTTTGGTCATCAATGTTCATCACATCCCATTTATATATCCTATCAATATAATAGTGATTTAAGTCAGAAAATCTTTTCTCATTTTCCTCTACATTCATTTTTGCTAGAAGATATTCAAGATTCCAACGGTCAGACTCACTTGTATTAGGATTAGCAATCCTTCGTTTTACATTTTCAATATTATTATCATCAGATTCTTCACCATACCCCTCAAAGTTTTCGTATCTCTTCTTATCTGGGTGTGGTAAGTGGATAATATTATAGTTTTGAGTTAGTTTTTTGCACTCTAGACCCATCATAGTGAGTCTTTTAGTCATTTGATCATCTTCATAGGCATAATACTTGCCCATGCGTTCATCATATCCACCGACTTTCCAAAAGTTTTCTCTACTCACAAAACATAGTCCAGTCAAATATTTAAATAAAGGACTATAAGTATGAGAATATTTCATCAACTCTCCCACATCCATGTTGTGGAAGTTAATCGCATACCCTTTTAGATTCTCATCCCAATACTCATGTCTACATTCATAATCATCTTGTCCGCATAAGAAAGAGTTTTCATCAACTTTATAAAACTCAAAGAAATCAAAGTAAGGATTAATAATATAATCAGTATCTACTTTAAGAATATAATCTCCAGTAGCAATACTAGCAGCAAGATTTAATGGTTGAGGTTGATTAAAGTACTTTTCATCATTGACTCTTATAACTTTTATTCTTTTATCCAGTTTCGTAAGATGACTGATTGGTTCATCGGAACTCCAATCAACAATAATAATCTCTTTGATTTCATCAAAAGATAACCAAGAGTTTAAAGAAACTCTCAGTGCATTATAACGATTTTTACATGCACAAATTAATGAGACATTCATATTGAAATCCAATGTGGTAATCTTAATCCATCAGAATCGATGTAATCGCAGTATGGTAAAAACCACTGCTTAGGTGAAATAGTTTTTTTACTTTTTGCTAACCAAGAACCCCACCAACTAAAAGAACTGTTGGCAATAATATGATAATCACATTTAGACATTAAGCACATATCAACATAAGTATTATTAGTTTTTATTATAATAAACCTATCGTCTTGGAATATTTTTTGTTCTTCACACCACTCAGTATCATCAGAAAATACTAGAACAGGTAAAGATTTATCGAAAAAACTCAATGCTTTCTCATAATAATTTATATCTAAACTATTGAGGACATGTGAGTTAACGTAGTCCGTTCTCCTTATATGTAGAGAGATTACTTCAGTATCAGAAAACATCTGAGAAAAATACTGTTCTGATATATCAGAATATTTTTTTCTAAATACAAACTTCTTTCTCAGTTTATCTTCGACATGAGAAAAATATTTATGGTTTTGAAAGAATCCTAAGATACTTTTATTGTCATGATTAGTATTTAAAAACTCTTGGTCAAAATGTGTTGATAAGAACTTCGCATTCTCTTCTTCTGAAGGAATGTAAATAACATGCCCATCAACTACAACACTAGAATCTAGTTTATTTGGACAATGAAACTCATTATTATAAAATGAAACTATTTTTGTGTCAATATTAAAGCATTCATAGAGCTGTAGTTTTTTTCTTGCTAAAGCATAATCCAAACCATAGTTATCCGCTATGCCTACCAAGGCAGCATATTGGAACATTTGATTTCCAAGTCTTCCAATAAATCCTATATGTGGAAATGTAATCATAGTTCTAATATCTTATTCATATATTCTCTAGTTAGTTGCATATTATAATCCAACTCTTGAACAAAATAGTTTCCTGGTCTTATTCTATGGTGATGATAGAATCCATCTAGAATAGTAAATGTATTTTTATATCTCAACCAACAATAAGAAAACAATAAAACATCAGCACCTTTTGGATCTTTAAACTTCTTACCACCTCTCCTTAAACTTTGAACAGCACTCTGTTGAGAATCAATATAACTATTTTTATTTACAATAAAGTTACCAGTATTTAATAACCAGTTAATATAGTTAGTACCTTCTTGGATATTTTTCTTTGCTACTGAAAGATCTATAAAGTTATTTTTATAATCAAACTTAACAATATTTCCATCAGTCATATGAAGTTCTTTTATATGATAACAAGTATCTTCTTTTGAAAAATCTATATTTTTTATAACATCTAATATTGATTTATCAAACCAGTTATCGCTATCTATAAGATAAACCCAATCATTTTTACATTTTGATACGGCAAGATATTTGTTAATATATGCTTTTTCATTTTTAGAACCACGATATAACTTTATCTTATTAGTATCGATTTTTGAAATCGTTTCAATAAGATTAAAATATTCTGCATCAGAAGATCTGTCATCATGGATAACAATCTCAGATATAATATCGCTATCAATGGCAGGTCCAATACAATCCCAAAGATATTGAGAACTATTATAGGTTGGTATTGCTAATGATATTGTCATTTGAAACAAAGATTGTGTTTATATGATCACGATATACTTCAGTATATCCCACAGTGTTTATATATTCTCTCAACTTTCGACATGATGTTATTAGTTTTACATTCTCTTGGAAATAAGAATGATCATCAACAAGTTCAATGATCATCATCTTTGGTTTCCACAAATCAAGTCTAAAAGATTTAAAAACATCCTCCTCTCTTCCCTCAACATCAACAACTAACAACTCAAAGTTTTTAGGAACATCTGCCATTTGCATATAACTATCTAACCTAACTTGTTTACATTCTGATTCTGTAAACTGAGGATAACCAAATAGATGCATTGAAGAAACAATGTCAGCCTGTTCTTTATCTAAAGTTGACACTATTCCAGAACAATAAACTGGTTTATATCCTACTTCTGTTCCAATAGCATAGTTAGATACTTTAATCTTTTTATTATTTTTATGCCTATTAACACATTGTGCAAAGTGCTCTTTTACTGGTTCAATATAAAATCCTTTCCATCCAGCATCAGCAAGACAAGAAGTATTAGATACAGATTCACCATCAAAAGCACCAACTTCTACAAAAGTTCCTTTTTTTGATCCAAAATATTTTAGATAGATCTGATCAAGATCAGGTATCTGGCAAGTAGGAGATAGGTTATAAATCATAATACTCTCTATGTGTCCACAGTTGTTCTCTACCAGAAGTTAAAACTTCTTCGTAACCACAATATTTTAACGATCTTGAAACTTCATGTGCAGAGGGAATGTTTTCATCTGGAAGTCCATACTCAAACTGAACGTACTTGATATTATGTCTCATCAAAAGATTTTTAGCTCCTTGAATGATTTTTAACTCAGCACCTTCAGCATCTATTTTTAAATAATCAATATGATCTAAAGATAGTTCTTTACATAAAGTGTCAAGGGTTTTGCATTCTACTTTTTCAGTATGTAATGGTTCTCCCAAAAAATCATCTTGCATATAAAAACTTGATAAGACGTGACGATCTCCTGGATAGAAAATAAACTCTTGTCCATTTTTATCTGAAAGAGCAAGTTTTATTAACTCAACTCTTTCATCATCTCCCCATCTATTTTCAAACTCTTGCCAATGCAAAGGTTCTACAGCATAGCATTTAGCGTCTTGAAATCTATCTAGAAATAATAAAGTAAAATCATCATTCCAGTTTTCAATCCATACCGCATTATCTTCTTCTACAATTTTATTGATGTTACACCCAACATCAAATACAATCGGATTAGGTGGAAGATATGGAACTGTTTCAATACACTTACGATAATCAATACTCATATCACATAAATGCTCCTTTCTTTACATACCAAATGTGGACTGGACCATCAACACCAACAAGTTGATCTTCATCATAATGATTTCTTAGGAAGGAAGTAATATTTCCAAATGAAGGATGATTCCAATCATGACCCATGATGTATCCACCATCACGAACCTTTCTTTCCCAGTACTTTAGATCATTCTCAAGATCAAAATGATCGCCATCAATAAAAACAAAATCTAGACTTTCATTCTTAAACTTCTTTGATCCTGCTTCAGATGTCATACGAACAATTTTTGCTCTAGTTCCGTATGGTTTCAGCATTGCAAGGATATGTTGATATAAACCTTCAAAAGATCCAAACTCTTCATGAACATTCAGAAGATCACCAACATTCCATGCTGCTTCAGAATAAGTATCTACACCCCAGAGTTTAGTTAAAGATGTTTCATCTAATAGCATTTTCATATTAGATCCGAAAGCAACTCCAATTTCTACTCCTGTCTTAATTTCGTCCGACCTTTCATTAATAAAATCTTTTAACCATTGATGCGATTCATCCCAATACTGATAATACTTGTAAAGGGTTTCTAGATTAATATCTACTGTAGTAGTCGTAGTTGTTGTCATTGTAGTCAATTCTCCTGTTTTATATAAAGGGCATCACCCCAATCATGATCTTGCCACCAGTTAGTTTCAGTTCTTTCAAATAAATACTGTGACAAAAACTTATCGATGTCTTCTATATATGCATTTTTTTCGTATATCTCTCCGCGATTAACTTCACAGTAAATGTAGTCAATATACTTCAAAGTTTTTGTAGCACCTTTTAGGACCTCAAGTTCATATCCTTGTACATCCATATTTAAAAAGTTGTACTTTGTAAAGTTATAATCATCTAATAACTTTACTTCAACAGTTTCAGTTTCATTAAATGTAATATCTGGATATAGATTGAGATGTTCTTTAGGTTTAAGAATAGAACTACTCTCACACATATTACTGCTTAGATACATATCAACTGTTTTATGTTCACTACCTAAAGCAACCTGATATCCCAGAATATTTGCATCATAGTTTGCTGCATGTTCAGCAACAATATCAAAATTTCTTTCTACTGGTTCAAACAAGACAATATTTTTAATGCCGTTATTGATATATAAAGGAATCTCTTCTCCATGATGAGCCCCTACGTGAATAACTCCTTTAATATTCATGTCATATTTTTTCTTAATAGCGTCAAATGTTAAAATCATGTTTCATTATAGATAAACTTTTTGACATAATCGATATTCATTCTTAAAAGATATGCAGCATTATCTTGGAATCCAAATGTAATCAAATAGTCATCACCATACTCACACATACCAACAGCAAATTCAATCTCTGCCTCCATAAAACTAAACTGTTTAGATACTGTTTCAATCTGCCAGTTTTCATCCCAAACAATAAATCTATGTCTATAGATACCATCTTTACGATCTTGTTCACTTTTGGTTAAGTATGTCTCGTGACATAACGTAATATGACCACCATCACCAAAAGGAAGAACTTGAGATCCACCCCTAAGATCAATACATCCAATATCTTTCCAATCCTTTATAACTACACTCTCTGTAGTATTAGATTCAATATCATATCTCACAACTTCTGTGCCATTAGTCCATTTAACAAAATGCCATGGCATATCAACAATAGGCATCCAGTTTTTTTCACAATAAGATTCTCTATTTCCTGGTGTAGGAATACGATATTGAGCAATCTCTTTTACATAATCAGGACCAATCTCAATCTCTGATAGTTCCATCCTACCAGTACCAATAGTGTCTAAATCTCTTCTGACACCACACATAAAAAGTCTTCCATCCCAACGAACAATTCTAGCATCCTCAAGACCTACAAAATCCCAAAGTTCTTTATCAGGATGTTTAGAAGTGTCAATATGTCTCTGCCATACTGGATTCATATCAGAATCATATTCACACAAAATATTCTTTGTGCGAAGTTTCCAATCATTCTCGGGATGAATATAAACAAGTGGTCCCCAAGGATGTTCGTATTTCTTTTTTTCGGAGTGATATAAAGTATAATTAATGTTTCTTAAATTAACTAATAATCTATCTCCATCTAAGTAAATAGAAGGATTTGTTAATGCTGGACCTTTAAGTATTGATGAATCTGTTACTAATGGATGGATACTTCCACCACTTTCTATACATTGCTTTACAAAACTCATACTATTCGATGCTACATGTAGTGGTCTGTTCATATTATTTCAATAATAACAAAGTATCTATAAGATATCAAAAGCTATTATTTTGATTAACCTTAACAAAGGCATTCTACCCATTTTTAAATATCCTGTCAACTATTGACTCTTGAGTTTATTATGGTAGACTGTACTTTATGATGATTATTCCACTACCACCATCTCCACCATCGAATCCACCTCCACCTCCTCCTCCTCCACCACCAGTATTTGTTCCTCCACTTACTGCATTCAGTGCATTATTGGCATCTCCACCGCCACCTAATCCACCAACACCATCACCACCAACTTGAGAAGCACCGCCACCTCCACCACAATAATATTGAGTAACTCCTAACACAGAAAAGGAAATACCAGCTCCACCATCACCACCTTGTGAAGTAGTTCCGTTAGTTCCTACAGCAGATCCACCACCACCTCCACCACCAGCTTTTGGGTTTCCTCCAGTGTCATAAGAATCTCCACCATCATTACCTTGACCAGCAGTTCCTGTTCCTGGTGGTTGAGATCCTGCAGTATCAGCACCTGCAGCACCACCACCAGATCCACCGCTCCCACCACCATTTGCGGAGCTTACAGATATACCGCCATATCCACCACCGTCAGCAGATATAGATCCTACAGGACCAACGATAGATGATGAATCACCATTAGATCCAATAGATGATGGTATTCCACCAGTTCCACCAGATCCAACTGTTATTTTATAAGTTCCAGGTTCAAATGTTAGTGTATTTGTAATATAACCACCAGATCCTCCGCCACCACCAGAACCACCAGAACCACCTCCACCACCACCAGCAACAACTAGATACTCAACGTCTATAGGATATTGAACAATAAAAAAGTCACCAACATTTTCAAAGAAATGCCATCTCTCGATTATTCCACCATTATTATATTCAACAATCCTTCCTCCAGTAGCGAAAGGATTGAGCATTATATTCTGAATAATACTCATATCAATACAAACCTCCTCCAGAGATTACAAATGTATTAGTACCAACACAAAGAACAGTGGCGATACCTCTTTGAGCAAGAGTTTTATTTCCTGTTGTTGAAGTTCCAACTAAGTACATAGTTGTTGATGCTCCCTGTGTTATTGTTTGTGCTAAAGCAGAATCATTGTATATAGAAACAATATCACCAGCACTAAACACACCAGAAGGAACAGTAACTCCACCAGTAGTAATAGAAATATATTTACCAACATCACTTAAAGTAAGTGTATATGCTGATGTTTGTGAGTTTGGTGGGACTGTAGTTGGATTTCCTACATTGCCTTGGAGACCTTGAGTACCCTGAGTTGCTTGAGTACCTTGCAATCCTTGATTTCCTTGGAGTCCCTGATTTCCTTGGAGACCTTGATTTCCTTGGAGACCTTGGTTTCCTTGGAGACCTTGAGTGCCTTGTCTACCCTGAACTCCTTGAGTTCCTTGCTGACCTTGATTACCTTGTACACCTTGGTTACTTAAACCTTGGAGACCTTGTAATCCTTGAGTTCCTTGTGTTCCTTGATTACCTTGTACACCTTGGTTACTTAAACCTTGAGTACCTTGATTACCTTGTAAACCTTGAGTACCTTGGCGACCTTGAGTACCTTGGGTTGCTTGAGTACCTTGATTACCTTGTAAACCTTGAGTACCTTGGCGACCTTGAGTACCTTGGGTTGCTTGAGTACCTTGATTACCTTGTAAACCTTGAGTACCTTGGCGACCTTGAGTACCTTGGGTTGCTTGAGTACCTTGATTACCTTGTACACCTTGATTACTTAAACCCTGAAGACCTTGAGTACCTTGGCGACCTTGGTTGCCCTGGTTACCCTGACGACCTTGGTTTCCTTGAAGACCTTGATTGCCCTGATTACCTTGGTTACCTTGAAGACCTTGAGTACCTTGTCTTCCTTGTCTTCCTTGATTGCCTTGAAGACCTTGGTTACCTTGAAGACCTTGGTTACCTTGATTTCCTTGGTTACCTTGGTTACCTTGGTTACCTTGATTGCCTTGAAGACCTTGATTACCTTGAAGACCTTGGTTACCTTGATTTCCTTGGTTACCTTGGTTACCTTGGTTACCTTGATTGCCTTGGAGACCTTGATTACCTTGGTTACCTTGATTACCTTGTAGTCCTTGAAGACCTTGTACACCAGATCTTGTAAATGTTACAACAATCTCTTCATCTTGAGATGGTAGAGATCCTGAAATATAACTTACTGGGATTGTGTAATATGTGGTATTGTCGGTGATATTTCCATCAACTTCAAAGATATTAACAGTAGTATCACTAGATAAAGATGATGTAATATAAATGTATCCCCTATTGAGACCACCACTTAAAGTAGTATCATCCCAACTTGAAATCCAGTTTGATTGGTCATTTGATAAACCATCAATATCATTTACATATAGTTCAGTTACATTACTAATAGTTGAATTGTTATATAAAATTTCACCTGGGAAAGAACCAGTAACAAAAGTGTCACCTATCCAAGAATAAGGAACACCACCACGGTTACCAATGTTTCCTTGGAGACCTTGATTGCCCTGGTTACCCTGATTACCTTGATTGCCTTGGTTTCCTTGTAAACCTTGATTGCCCTGGTTACCCTGATTACCTTGATTGCCTTGGTTTCCTTGTATACCTTGTAATCCCTGGAGACCTTGATTGCCCTGGTTACCCTGATTACCTTGATTGCCTTGGTTTCCTTGTAAACCTTGTAATCCCTGGAGACCTTGATTGCCCTGATTGCCTTGGTTACCCTGACGACCTTGGTTGCCTTGGAGACCTTGGTTGCCTTGGAGACCTTGGTTTCCTTGTAATCCCTGTACACCTTGAGTACCTGCAAGAGCAATACTGATTAGTAGTGGATTATTATTTGTTAATCCAGATCCAGTAACAATAGTAGCGTTTAAATCTATGATTGCCCATCCACCACCTCCAATTGTTTGTACAGTAGAATCTCCGATCTCCCAGATGTAGAAGTTAGCTGGATTGTTGTAGTCTGCAATCTTAATAAGACCTTTTTGGTTTGGAGAACCATAGAATCCAATAAGATCAAATAATCCCTCTAAGTTAGCACCTCTATTATCTCTATTATCAATATACATTTGGGTAGCACTACCAATAGTAGCGTTATTAACCCTTAGATAACCATCTCCAGGATCTGATGATGTGGTTGAAGTGCTAAAGATATATTCGAAAGTGCTATCAGAGCTTACACCATTTACACCCTGCAATCCTTGCAGACCTTGGTTTCCTTGATTTCCCTGATTACCCTGGTTACCTTGATTACCCTGGAGACCTTGTAAACCTTGGTTGCCTTGATTTCCCTGATTACCCTGGTTACCTTGATTACCCTGGAGACCTTGTAAACCTTGGTTGCCTTGATTTCCCTGATTACCCTGGTTACCTTGGTTACCTTGGTTACCTTGGAGACCTTGATTACCTTGATTACCTTGACGACCCTGGTTTCCTTGTAATCCTTGGAGACCTTGGTTGCCTTGGTTACCCTGATTTCCTTGGTTACCTTGGTTACCTTGTAGTCCTTGAACACCAGATCTGGTAAATGCTAAGGTAACTTCTTCGCTTGCAGAAGGTGAAGTACCTGCAAGATAGTTTACAGGAATGGTATAATATGAACCATTGTCTGTAATATTTCCATCAACTTCAAAGATTACTACAGTATTATCTAAAGAAAGTGCTGAGATAATATAGATATAACCTCTATTCAGACCACCAGTTAGTGTGGTATCGTCCCAACTTGTAATCCATCCAGACTGATTATTTCCAAGATCATCTAAATCATTAACAGTAATAGAAGTTACACTAGATGCAGTAGCATTGTTGAATCTTATTTCTCCACTTGCTGGAACACCAGTTCCACCATAAGAATAAGGAACTCCACCACGGTTTCCAAGATTACCTTGTAGACCTTGTAATCCCTGATTGCCTTGATTACCCTGGTTACCTTGACGACCCTGATTACCTTGTAATCCTTGATTACCTTGATTACCTTGGTTACCTTGATTACCCTGACGACCCTGATTACCTTGTAATCCCTGATTACCTTGGTTACCTTGGTTACCTTGATTTCCTTGGAGACCTTGTACGCCAGATCTTGTAAATGCTAAAGTAACTTCTTCACTTACTGATGGTGTAGATCCACTAATAGGATTAACTGGAATGGTATAATAAGAACCATTATTTGTTGCACTACCATCAACTTCAAAAATATTAACAGTATTATCAGATGAAAGTGCTGAAATAACGTAAATATAACCCCTATTCAATCCACCAGTTAGTGTGGTATCATCCCAACTTGCAATCCAGTTTGATTGGTCATTACTTAAGGAATCAATATCGTGAATCTGGATTTCAGTAATGCTGCCGAATGTAGCGTTGTTATATCTAATCTGTCCACTTGCTGGAACTCCAGTTCCACCATAAGAATAAGGAACTCCACCACGGTTTCCAAGATTACCCTGTAGACCTTGGAGACCTTGTACACCTTGGTTACCAACAGGTTGGATTACAACAAAACACTCATCACCATTAGAAATTGTTCCTGTTTGGTCAATCTTTGTACATGAGAATGATCTCCATCCACCATTATCAGTTCTGTCACTTTCAATAGAGAATACTATAGTATCTAAGTTATTAGATACTTTTTGTACAGTAATGATAGATTTTGGAATATTATCTGAATAGTCTATTGCAGATAAGATTCCTTGTACATCAAGTAGATTAATATCAGTTTCACTAACTCTAAACTGAGTAAAGCTTGAAGTTATTGCTGTATTAAATCCAAAGTAACCAGTTCCTGGATCAGTATTTGTTGTAGAAGTTGTATATTTGAAACTAGATCCTAATGTTCTTGCAGCAGCAATACCCTGGAGACCCTGGAGACCTTGATTACCCTGGTTTCCTTGGTTTCCTTGGTTGCCCTGATTACCTTGCAATCCCTGAAGACCTTGGTTGCCCTGATTACCTTGATTACCCTGGTTGCCTTGATTACCTTGTAGTCCTTGTAGACCCTGCAATCCTTGGTTACCTTGATTTCCTTGGTTACCCTGGTTACCCTGATTTCCTTGGTTACCCTGGTTACCTTGATTACCTTGCAATCCTTGAACACCAGTCTTTGTAAAGAAAATAGTTACTTCTTGATTATTTGCTGGTAGATTACCAGTCAAATATGTAACTGGAATAGTATAATAAGTTGTGTTATTTG
>Ga0222718_10001976_pt1 | contig 18911 bp, 17 predicted proteins | sample C33_27DmetaG_FD_165045 | JGI IMG/M metagenome (GOLD analysis project Ga0222718, IMG submission 165045) | Estuarine water microbial communities from San Francisco Bay, California, United States - C33_27D | ecosystem: Environmental > Aquatic > Marine > Unclassified | place: USA: California... | reverse complement strand
ATACAAGTTAAAACAAGAACAAGAAGTCAACGAAGAACCAGTAAAAGAAGTTTCTTATTCATTCAGTACAACTGACAAAAGAGACCAGATTTCACCTATGGGATATAATATGTTGAGAAAAGATGTAATAACATTAAAAGATGCGGTAAAGTCATTAGAAAGGTCAGTTAAAAAACAACACCAATCAGATACACACCACGACTTAATATATTTATTAACAAGAGCACACGAAGCTTACAAAAATTCAAAAAAATAATGAAACTTAAAAAACTATTAAAAGAAACAAAAGTGTGGGACAGAAAGTTTGGTGAACCATTACCAACACTTGAAGATACCAAAAGAGCATACAGATTAAAGCAAGAACAAGAAATAAATGACTCGTTTAAACCAAAGTTTAGAGATACTGAAAAGTTAGCAAAAAAAATTGGTAAAAATATAAATGATGTTGTTAAGTTTCTAAAAGACTACGAGGTTGAAGCAGACGATTTGATAGATGTTATAGAAGCAGGTGGTAGAAGATATCATTTAATGGTTGTTGCTGCAGTAGGTGGTAATCAAAAGGCATTAAGAAAATTAGACGACTTATTAGGATTTATGTAAACTAAAAGAAAGAGAGTAAAGGTTGTTAAAAGTAAATATTCGTAAAGGACAATCAGTAGAAAAAGCACTTAAAATATTTAAACGAAAAGTTAAAGACTCAGGTATGATGTTTGAATTGAAAGAGCGTTCATTTTACAAAAAGCCATCGGCAATTAAAAGAGAACAAAGAAATAAAACAAAACTACGAGCCAAATACGAAAAATTGAAAAATCAAGAAGATTAAATAATTCACACAAAGTGTGTATATTTTTTCAATTCGTTATATTTATATATACGAAACTAAATACACTATGTACACTCGTACAATCATATAGTGTAAATCAATAAAACTATATTATAGTTCTTAATAACTATATTGAATCCAACGAGGAAAATAAAATGGATGATTTATTAAAAGACGCTATTGCGGACGCTAAAGCCGTTAGAGAAACAGCATTAGAAAACGCTAAAATAGCACTTGAGGAAGCATTCACACCACGTTTGCAGTCAATGTTGTCTAAAAAAATCCAATCTGAAATGGAAGACGCTGAAGAAAATGAATTTGAAGCAGAAGAAGAAGTGGACGCAGAAGAGTCAGAACTGGCACCTGAAGAAACGGAAGACGCTGAAGAAAATGAAATAGACGCAGAAGAAATGAGAGACGCTGAAGAATCAGAACACGAAGAAATGCGTGAAGAAGAAGACGCAGAAGAATCTGAAGATGAAGTTTCAGAACAGGAAGACGCAGAAGAAGAAGATTCAGTTGAAGAATCAGAAGACGCAGAAGAAGAGGACTCAGTAGAGGAATCAGAAGATGCTGAAGAAGAAGATTCAGTTGAAGAACAAGAAGATGCGGAAGAAGAAGACGAACTTGACTTGGAATCAGTATTAGCAGAGTTAGAAAAAGACCTTGATGACGAAGACGACATCGAGGAAGTTGAAGATAAAGAAGAAGAAGAGAAAGTCGATGAAAACGATGTATCATCTGATATCGGAAAATCTGATAACAAAGTTAATGCTAAAGCAAATGATTCATCATCAGTAGGACAAGGACCAGAAGGTGAAGGTTCAGACAAAAAAGCAGGAACCGAACTTGGCGACCATCAGGTTGTTAAAGAAGAGGAAGACGCTGAAGAATCTGACCTTGACTTAGATGAAGTTCTAAGAGCACTTACTGAAGAAGAAGCAGAAGAGCAAGACGCGGAAGAGAATGAAAAACTCAAATCAGAAATAAAAGAGCATCGTAAAGTAATACACTTTATGAGAAGTAAATTAAACGAAGTTAATCTATTGAATGCTAAACTATTGTTTTCGAACAAATTGTTTAGAGCATTTGGACTAAACAACAACCAGAAATTAAAAGTTGTTGAAACTTTTGACAGAACTAAAAACCTAAGAGAAGTTAAATTGGTTTACGCTACATTAGCAGAATCATTTAAACGACCAGGTAAAAGACTTAGTGAGTCAGTAAGAAAAGGTTCAAGTTCAAAACCAGTTCGTTCTACAAAACCAGTAAAAGAGGTATTGTCAGAAGGACAAGAGTTAAAAGCAAGATTCAAGAAATTAGCTAACATATTATAATTAGGAGACTAAAAATGAGTAAATTAAATTCAATCGAGAAATTGATGGACGGATATAATCCACAACGTCAATTACTTGAACAAACTCGTCAATTAGTGTCAAAATGGGAACCAACAGGTCTATTAGAAGGTCTTGAAGACGAAACTAAAAGACACGGAATGGCAGTATTGCTTGAAAACCAAGCAGGACAGTTAATCCAAGAGGCTTCCGTAACAGGCGGTCAAAACGCAGAAGAGTGGAGTGGAGTAGCTTTACCATTAGTTCGTAGAATTTTTGGTGAGTTAGCAGCTCAAGACTTTGTGTCAGTTCAACCAATGAACTTACCTTCAGGTCTTATCTTCTATCTTGACTTCAAATACGGAACAGCCCAAACAGGTAACCATACTGACGGAGCAGATGTATATGGTAATACATCAGGTTCAGGCGACGCTAGTGGTGGTTTGTATGGCGCAGGAAAATTCGGATATTCAATCAATGATGTAACATCATCAGCGTTGACATTAGCCGGAGCAGCTGCAACATCAAACTTCACAACAGCATCAGTCGCATGGTCAGACGTTGATTATGAACCAGACCTAAGTGCTTCAGTACACGTTTCAACACCATTAAATGCAAATGATGCTTTAATCAAGTTGGTCGTATCTACTGACTCACTATCAACACCAGACTTAGAAGGCGTTAGAGCTTTCTCAGTTAGTGGTTCTGGTTTTGACGAATTCTTCCCTGCATACACAAAACTAAATGCAGATGAAGATGAGATTACATTTATTGTAAGAAAAAGCATACAAGGTGTTCCAGCTGCAACTAAAGTAACTTACCACAAACAAGCTACAACAGATTACAGCAGAACAGATTTTGAAGCATCAGCAGCAGACATCGACGCAAACCCAGAAGCAGATATCGACATTCCAGAATTAGATATCGCTCTGAAAAGCATTCCGATAATCGCTAAAACACGTAAGTTAAAAGCAGTCTGGACTCCAGAACTTGCACAAGACTTAAATGCATACCATTCAGTTGATGCCGAAGCAGAACTAACATCACTATTAAGTGAGTACATTTCAATGGAAATTGATTTAGAAATTCTTGATATGTTGATGCTTAACGCTTCAGCTAAGACTGAAAAATGGTCAGCAAGACCTGGATATGAGTACGATTCAGCAACTGATATCTTTGTACAATCTTCAGGTGAGTCAAATGCTTACACAAAAGGTACTTGGTTCCAAACACTTGGAAACAAGATACAAGCAGTATCTAACGCAATCCACCAGAAAACTCTAAGAGGAGGTGCAAACTTCTTAGTTGTTTCACCAGAAACAGCAACAATCATAGAGTCAATTCCTGGATATGCAGCTGACACAACAGGCGACGCTAGTTCAAACCAGTTCGCTATGGGTGTTCAGAAAGTAGGTGCTTTAAATAACAGATTCACAGTGTATAAAAACCCATATATGTTAGAAAATAACATACTTGTCGGTTTCAGAGGACAAAACTTCCTTGAAACTGGTGCGGTTTATTCACCATATGTGCCGTTAATTATGACACCGCTTGTTTACGACCCGAAAAACTTCACTCCAAGAAAAGGTGTGATGACAAGATACGCCAAGAAGATGGTGCGTCCTGAGTTTTACGGTAAAGTAACTGTAGCAGATGTTAACTTTGTGTAATGTAAATTAACTTATTTACATATTTACAAGTGACTAAGAAAAACCCCCATTAATTTGGGGGTTTTTCATTTCTATATTAAGTTTCCACCTTTAACCATTATTATTACATTATAATATAAAAAGAAAAAATGTAAAAGTCAAGTATTTTTTTCTAAAACTTCTAAAACTGATATTTATTATTGATAAAATACATTTACAATAAGGATTATTCTATGGCAGCAGGAAAATATAATTTTACTATCGAACAAGGAGCAACAACAGACTTTGAAATAGTTTACAAGGATTCAGACGGAAATCCAATAGACATATCAGGTTATACTGCTCGTATGGACTTGAGAGCAACACCCGGCGCAGATACATCATACTTAACTTTATCTTCAAGTCTTGGTCCGTGTGGAACAGGATTGAATATGAGTGGTTCTGGTGGATTAGGAGCATCAAAACCTCTAACATCAGGAAGTATTGGAATATATATTAGTTCGGTTTCATCATCAGCATTAGATTTTACAGAAGCATCATATGATTTAGAAATTGTTTCTGGTAGTGGTGGTAGTTGTCCGGTTGTTACAAGACTAATTGAAGGAAAAATTACTTTATCTAAAGAAGTCACAACAGGTTCATATTAGGAGATTAAATCGTGGCGATAACGATTAAACCAGATACACCAAATACAATTTCAACTACGGTTGATAATAAGTCGGTTTCAATAACCAAAGACCAGAAAAGTATAACTATATCTAATGATACAACATCAGTAGTTAGTGTTACTGCACAAGGTCCACAGGGTCAAAAAGGAGATACCGGTGAAACCGGTGCACAAGGTATACAAGGAATAAGTGCATTTAGTGGTAGTGCAGAAAGTTCTTCTATATCGACAAGATTATCCACAGCAGAATCAGAACTCGGTAATACTTTAATCAGTAGTAGTGCTCAAATCTCATCAGACATTAGTGGTTCTTTTACAAGTTTAAGTGGTTCGTTATCAACCCGTCTAACAACAGACGAAACCAACATAACAAATTTACAAACTGATAGCGGAAGTTTCTCAACCAGAATCACAACAGCAGAAACTGAATTAGAAAATACACTAATTAGTAGTTCTGCCGCTATTGACCACGACCAAACCACAAATTTTGTCGCAAATAAGCACATCGACCATTCATCAGTTACATTGACTGCTGGAGATGGATTATCAGGTGGTGGAGACATTACCACTAATAGAAGTTTTGCAGTTGATGCTACGGTATTGAGAACAACCGGTGATAATGTTATTAGTTCATCTGCTCAGATTTCATCTGATATATCAGGTTCATTTACCGCACCAAGCGCTAGTTTTTCCACTCGTATTACAACTGCTGAAAGTGAATTAGGAAATACCATAATCAGTAGTAGTGCACAAATAGCATCAGATATTTCTGGTTCATCTAATGATTTAAGTAGTAGTTTATCCACAAGATTAACCACAGATGAAACCAACATTACAAATTTACAAACTGATAGTGGTTCATTTAGTTCAAGAGTTACTACAAATGAAACTGATATCAGTAATTTACAAACCGATAGTGGAAGTTTTTCTACAAGAATTACAACAGCAGAAAGTGAATTAGGAAATACTTTAATCAGTAGTTCAGCACAAATAGCATCGGATATTTCTGGTTCATCTAATGATTTAAGTAGTAGTTTATCAACAAGACTAACCACAGATGAAACTAATATCACAAATTTACAAACAGATAGTGGTTCATTTAGTTCAAGAATTACAACCGAAGAAACAAATGTAGATAATTTACAAACCGATAGTGGTAGTTTTTCTACAAGAATTACAACTGCTGAAACAGAATTATCTAATACATTAGTTTCATCTTCAGCACAAATAGCATCAGATATTTCTGGTTCAACTACAAGTTTAAGTTCATCATTATCTACACGACTAACAACCGATGAAACCAACATTACAAATTTACAAACCGATAGTGGTTCATTCAGTACAAGAGTTACAACCGCAGAAACCGAATTATCCAATACATTAATCAGTAGTTCAGCACAAATAGCATCTGACATATCGGGTTCATTTACTCAACCAAGTGCGAGTATTTCTACAAGATTAACCACAGCTGAAACAGAGTTATCAAATACACTAATTAGTAGTAGCGCTCAAATAGCATCAGATATTTCTGGTTCATTTACAGGTGGAACAGGTGTAACAATCACTTCAGGTGAAATCACAATCGGACAAGATGTCGGTACAACTGCAAATGTAGATTTTGGAAGTGTAACAACAACCGGTAATGTAAATGTGGGTGGTAATTTAGATGTTTCAGGAACAACTACATCAATAGACTCCGCAACTCTAAATATCGGAGATAAAAACATTACAATCGGTAGTGGTAGCACAACTTCTGCTCAATTAGACGGGGGTGGTATAGATTTTGGTTTAGGTGGAACCATAGCAAACTTACATTATAGACACTCAGATACATCAATCACATCAAGTGTAGATTTTAGAGCACCAAATTTTTATGGAATTTTTCAAGGAGCATTATCAAGTTCAGCTCAGATATCATCAGACATAAGTGGTTCTTTCACAGCTGCCAGCTCAAGTTTTTCTACAAGAATTACAACTGCTGAAACTGAACTTGATAATACTCTTATCAGTAGTTCAGCACAAATAGCATCAGATATTTCCGGTTCGTCAAACTCTTTGAGTAGTAGTTTATCCACAAGATTAACCACAGACGAAACCAATATTACTAATTTACAAACCGATAGTGGAAGTTTCTCAACCAGAATTACAACAGACGAAACCAATATTACTAATTTACAAACCGATAGTGGAAGTTTCTCAACCAGAATTACAACAGAAGAAACAAATGTAGATAATTTACAAACAGATAGTGGTAGTTTTTCTACAAGAATTACAACAGAAGAAACAAATGTAGATAATTTACAAACAGATAGTGGTTCATTTAGTTCAAGAGTTACTACAAATGAAACCGACATCAGTAATTTACAAACCGATAGTGGAAGTTTTTCAACTCGTATAACCACAGCTGAAACTGAATTATCAAACACGATAATCAGTAGTTCAGCACAAATAGCATCGGATATTTCTGGTTCATTTGTTCAACCAAGTGCAAGTATATCCACAAGATTAACAACAGCTGAAACTGAATTATCTAACACCTTGATTAGTAGTTCGGCACAAATAGCATCAGATATTTCTGGTTCATTTACCGCACCAAGTTCAAGTTTTTCAACGAGAGTTACAACCTTAGAAACTGACTTGTCTACGGAACAAACTAATATTGATAATTTACAAACAGATAGTGGAAGTTTTTCAACCAGAATTACAGCAGAAGAAACAAATGTAAACAATCTACAAACAGATAGTGGTTCATTTAGTACAAGAATTACTACAAATGAAACCGATATCAGTAATTTACAAACCGATAGTGGTAGTTTTTCAACTCGTATTACAACTGCTGAAACAGAATTATCCAACACTTTAGTTAGTAGTTCGGCACAAATCGCAGATGATATATCAGGTAGTTTCACAGCAGGAACAGGTTTAGATTTATCAAGTGGACAATTTAGTGTTGATGTATCGGACTTTATGTCTAATGGTGTTGACAATAGAGTATTGACCGCAACCGGAACCGACGCATTTAATGCAGAATCTGGTTTAACTTATGACGGAAGTAATTTAGATATTACAGGAAATGCAAGAGCAACGGGTGATGTAATTGCATATTATTCATCAGATAAAAGATTAAAAGACAATATTATACAAATTTCTAATCCAATAGAAAAGATTAAATCTATTGGTGGGTATGAATTTGATTGGAATGATAATCAATCAACATACGAAGGACACGACATTGGTGTTATTGCACAAGAGATTGAAGACATAATGCCAGAATTAGTCACCACAAGAGATACTGGATACAAAGCAGTAAAGTATGAAAAAATCATAGCACTATTGATTGAAGGTATTAAAGAACAACAAAAACAAATAGACGAGATAAAGAATAAATTGTAATCTTGTTATATTTATTAATGTATACAAATAGACTATTAATAGGAGAATTTTAATGGCTCAAGAAGCAATATGGCCAGGAAGTGGGTCAAGTGTTGTTGGAAATACACCATTCGCAGTGTATGATAATGACCTTGAATTTCAATTAGAAGCACCCCAAGTTGCAAGTTGGTGTGCAAAAAGACTTGGATATCCAATTATGGATGTTGAACTTCAAGATACGCAATTTTATGCTTGTTTCGAAGAAAGTATTTCCGAATACTCGGCACAAGTTAATCAATTTAACATTCGTGATAACTTATTACACTTAAAAGGACAACCAACAAGTTCAAACTTTACACACAAAAGGATATCAGCAGGATTATCAGAAAATATATTTATATCTGAAAACTATGGTTCAGAAGCACAAGTGGGTGGTAATGTAGAGTACAAACGAACAGCGGTAAATCTACAATCTGGTAGTCAAGATTATGATTTAAATGAACTAATTGCACAAGCAAGTGAATCTGGTGAATCAATAGAAGTTAAACGAGTTCATTATGAAGCAAGACCAGCAATCACAAGATACTTTGACCCATATGCCGGAACAGGTATGGGTACAAATAATATGTTGGACGGATTTGGTTTCGGTAGTTATTCACCAGCAATTACTTTCGTATTACAACCAATGTATGCAGACTTACTTAGGGTTCAAGCAATTGAATTTAATGACCAGATTAGGAAATCAGCATACACTTTTGATATTCAAAATAACAATTTAAGAATATTCCCAATCCCTACATCAACAGGTTCTTTATGGGTAGAGTATATCAAAACATCAGATAGAGATAATCCTTTAAAAACTCGTTATAGTGGTTCAAGTGATGATACCGTAGTATCAGATTATTCAAATGTAAACTATGACTTTATGGTGTATTCTAACATCAATGATGTGGGTAAACAATGGATTAGAAAATATTGTTTAGCACTATCAAAAGAACTATTGGGTATTGTTCGTTCTAAATATGGTAATATTCCTATTCCAAATGCAGAAGTTTCAATGGACGGGGATACATTAAGAGCCGAAGCAACTGCAGAAAAAGAACAATTAGTAGAACAATTAAGAGAAAATTTAGAACAAACCAGTCGTAAGGCATTGTTGGAAGCTCAAAGAGATGAGAGTGATACACAACAAGAAACACTTCGTAAAGTTCCTTACCCAATCTATATAGGATAAAAAAATGCCATCAAGATTTTATGGAAATAAAGATTTGGCAACCATAGAAAAGTTCAATAGAGAACTTTTAGGTGAACCAAATAAAGATGATTGCGGAATCATTGACCAGTTCATTATTTTATATCGTGTGTCCGTTTACGATACAGATACAAATATGTATGGAGAAGCATCGGACGGAAAAGTTTACAAACAAGGAATTAAATTACCTTGTATTGTAAATGCAGAAGATATAGATTTTGAATTTGATGAGTTTGGTCCAGATAGTAAACAAAATGTTACATTTGCATTCCAACGAGCATACTTAGTAGAAATAGGAACAAAGCCAGATATCGGTGATATATTGAAATGGAATGATGGTTGGTTTGAAGTTAAAGATTATAATGAAAATCAGTTAGTTGGTGGACAGCCAGATAATAGTCATTCAATAGTTGTATCAGCTTATTCAGTAAGACCACCAACACATAATTTAGAAGAATATAAAGGATTTTAATGGCAAGAAATAAACCAATACCAAGAAGTCAACGAATTAGTTTTAATCGTGCAGAAAAAGTAAGTCGTAATTCACCAGGAGCAAAAGATAATGTAAAGAATTTATCCGTAGGTATTATGGATATGGATAGTGCTATTATGTATTACTTCAATGAGGTAATTAAACCAGATGTAGAAGTTAATGAGGAAAAGGTAAAAGTTCCTTGTATTTACGCATCACCAGAAAGGTGGTTATCTATATCTAAGCAAGGATACCTAAGAGATAAGAAAAGAAAAATTATAGTTCCGTTGATTGTATTTAAACGAACAGGTATGAGTCGTGATGACCAAATGCCAGTTGATAAATTAGATGCCAATGACCCTAAAATAAATTATTCATTTCAGAAAAAATTTACACAACACAATCGTTATGATAAGTTTTCAGTATTACAAAACATTACACCAGGTAGAGAATATTATAATGTAGCAATGCCAGATTATGTTCAGTTAACATATGAATTTACTATATGGACTTCTTACATTGACCAAATGAATCAAATAGTTGAAAAAATTAATTATTCGGACGGAGCATATTGGGGTGAACCAGGAAAAATGAGATTTAGAACTCGTATTGATAGTTTTTCGGACTCATCACAAATAGATGGAGAAAGATTAATCAAAACCACATTTAGTATGACACTAAATGGATACTTAGTTCCAGAAGTGTTTAATAATAAAACCACTACACAGAAATTTCTAACACCAAAGAAAATAGTTTTAAAAGAAAGTGCAGACACAACTATTGTAGATAAAACAGGAAAAGTTGTTTTAGCACCAAACTCCGCAACAGACGACGGCTCATCAAATACAAAAGATATATTTTCAATCAACATATCTAATGGGTTGGTGTTTGAAGAAGGAACAGGTGTAACACTTTCTAATAATGGTTCAAGTTTTGATGGTTCATCACCATTAACACAAGAATTTTCAATCGGACAATCAGTTGGAACCACAGATAATGTTCAATTCAATTCTTTAACCGCAAGTTCAGTTCAAGTAGGAACAGGAACTACCGTGATTGAAGACGGGAATATTAGTAGTTCAGCAGGAACTTTTGAAATTACAGGTTCTACCATAGTTACTGGTAGTTTAAATGTATCTGGTAGTGTAGAGGTTACTGGTAGTTTAATAGCAGATATATCAGTTACACAAGTCACTACACAATCTATTGATTTTTCCGCAGGTTCAAATCAATTTGGAGCGGCATTAGTAGATACACACGAATTTACAGGTTCAGTTGATGTAACGGGTTCATTAAAACTAAATGGTTATTCGGTAGATGAAATCAGTAATGATACATCTTTAACTGACGCAAGTCAAACCGCATTAGTAACGGAATATGTATTGGCAAACACCTCACTTTCATCAAGTATTTCAAGTGATGATACCGCATATCTAAGAAAGAATTTTTACAAAACATCTGCTGGAATAAGTGGTAGTAGTACAGCAAGTTTCACGGCAGTAACGGCATCCGCACCGAGTGGACTAACATCAACATCAGAAAATGATTTCGTGTTTTTTGTCAATGGTCAATATATGGAACACGACGCAATCTCAATAGAACAAAAAAATAGCACAGAATTTTTATTAAAGGTAGACACCGATTCAATAGGATATGAATTAGAATCCGATGACGAAATATTAGGAATCGGTAAGTTTAATTCATAATGTCAGATATATTATTTAAACTTAATAAACCTATAACTCTTAAAGAGGGAACAGGTGTAACCTTAACCAATAATGGTATTACTGGAACACAAGTAATAGACGGAACCAACACATCTAATGTTCAAGTATCCATTGGACAATCAGTATCAACGAGTTCTAATGTACAATTTGACAATGTAGTTTTAAGCAGTAATAGTTTAACCGTAGGAACTGGTTCAGATACCTTAGTGTTTAGTGATGGAAAACTTGTTGGTGATGTTACATTTCAACAAGAGGTTAAAACAACAGAAGACTTAACCACTATTGGTAATTTGGTCTACACGGATAGTGTAACGGCTACAACTATAATTACAGGTTCATCACAAGTTACACAATCAGTTGCAACCGGTAGTAATATATTTGGTTCAACATCATCAGATAATCAGTTCTTTACTGGTAGTTTAGATATAACGGGTTCCATTAAACTAAATAATTCAAATACAATTACTGAAATATCCAATGATATTAATGCAACAGACCAAAGTCAAACAGCATTCGTAACGGAATATGCAGCATATCAATTTTTAACTGGACAATCTACCGAAGGACTTTATTTAAGAAAATCATTTGTTCATACGGGTAGTTTTGTTAATAGTTCTACATCAAGTTTCAATGCTATAACGGCATCAGCTCCACAGACTTTAACAGGAACAACTGAAAATGATTTTATGTTTTTTATTAATGGTATGTTGGTAGAAAACGACGCATTAACAATTGAACAAAAAACATCAACAAATTTAGAATTAAGATTAGATACGAGTTCATTGGGATACGAATTATCCGCACAAGATGAGATAATTGGGTTCGGTAAATTTAACAATTAGATATTTATAAGTAGAGAAATATTATGGCAAAAACAAAATCAAAACAACTGGCAAATCTATTAACCTTTTCCACTGCAAGTATAGATGTAGTGAGTGGTTCATTAATTCCAGATGCCGCAAATCTTTACAATGTAGGTAGTTCTACACTACCTTATAAAAGTGGCTCTTTCCAAAACTTAGATGTAACCGATGGTGGACAAGCCACAATCACAAACCTTTTCGTAACAGACGTAAGTAGATTTACAGGTTCAATCGTATTGAAAGAACAAACCACATCACCAACCGCACAAGAAGGTGGATTGATGTATAGTGGTAGTAATTTTTACTTAGGTTTTGAATAATAAAACTTTCAAACTTAATATTTATAATTAGAAAAAGTAGACAAACTACTTTACTATTAATTAACAAAACAAGATAATCTTAGGAGAATAAAAATGGCAAGTTGGAAAAAAGTCATTGTTAGTGGTTCGTCCGCAGAGTTGTCAGCATTAACTTTAGATACAGCTTTACCAGTCGCACAGGGTGGTATTGGTGCAAGTTCGTTAACTGACAAAGCAGTTCTGATTTCACAAGATAGTGGAACAGATGCAATTGGAGCATTAGCATTAGGTACCAATGGAAACATTATCGTAGGTGGAACAAGTGGACCAGCAGTAGAAGCAGCAGCAGATGTTGCAGGAACTGGTTTAACCGCCGTAGTAGGAGACGGAACATTAGCAATCAATGTTGACGCAGCACAAACACAAGTAACATCAGTCGGTACATTAGCCGCAGGTGCTATTTCAAGTGGTTTCGGAAACATTGACAATGGAACATCTACTTTAAACACAGGTAATGCAACCGTAGATAATTTAACAAACGCATCAGCAGTAGCAGATTCACACATTACAGGTTCTATGACCGGTTCATTTATTGGAACATTTAGTGGAGACGGTAGTTCATTAACAGGTGTAACAGCAGCAGTTGATATCGATTCATTAAGTGCAGCAGCAATAGCACAAACAGATAATTTAATTTTCTCAGATGCTGGAACCGAATCAAAAATTACATTTAGTAATTTTGAAGACGCAATTTTCGGTAATGTATCAGGGGACGCAACAATCGCAGCAGGTGGTGCTTTAACAATAGCAGCAGATTCCGTAGAAGGAACAATGTTAAACACAAATGCAGCAGACACATCAACAATAGAACTATCAAGTGATACACTATCAGTATTGAAAGTTCCTAATGCACTTACCGTTGATAACGCTACTATTGCATTAAATAGTGGTACAACATTTGACGGAAGTGGAGCAGTAACAATCTCCATTAAAGACGGAGGAGTTGACGCTGACGCATTAGCAGCAGCAGTTGCTGGTGGTGGTTTAACTGGTGGTGGTGGTTCCGCATTAGCAGTCGGAGCAGGAACGGGTGTTACCGTAAATGCAAATGATATCGCTATTGGACAGGCAATTGGAACAGGTGATTCACCAACATTTACAAACTTAACACTTTCAGGTGATTTGACAGTAAGTGGAACAACTACAACACTAAACACAGCAAACTTATTAGTAGAGGACAAATTCATCTTACTAAATAGTGGTTCAGATGCGACCGGAGATGGTGGTATTTTAGTTGGTAGTGGTTCAAACCAAAGTGGTAGTGCTTTCGCATGGGACGATTCAACAAATCGTTGGGCAGTTCAATACGATACACAACTGAAACACGACGCAACAGCAGTAGCACCAGAAGCAAATGTGTCATTATATGTTGGAACGGCCTATACAGGTTCAGCAACATATACACAAAAAGGTAATATCAAAGTAGACGATACTACTGAAGACATCTTTATTTACTCTTAATGAGTAAGTAAATAAAGGTTAATATGGGATTAATAGATAGTAAAGAAGCAAAAAAACTAAGATTATCCAATCAGGAAAAAAACGAAGGTGTTTCAAAAGAGACACCTTCGTTAAAGTTGGATAAACAAGAAATTGAGTTTCTTTTATATTTAATACAAGAAGGAATGATTCCAGGAAAAAGACTGATAGAAGCAATATCAGTTGTAGAAAAATTACAAAAAAGTTACAAAGAACAAAAATAACTTTATTGGCCTTGATGTGGCAATCAAGGAAGTGGGCTCAACGAGTAACCAACCATAAGGAGACAAATTAAATGCCAAGTTGGAAAAAATTAATCACAAGTGGAAGTGCAGCTTCCCTTTCAAGTATCACCACATCTGGTGATATTACTATACCAGCAACAAATAAAATTTATTTAGATGGTGGTTCTCATACTTACATAGATGAAGTAGCATCAGACCAACTAAGATTGGTAGCAGGTGGTACAGAAATTTTAAAAGGATATTCAAGTGGAGTTATTGATATTTATGGTTCAAACATAAATAGAAGTATTGAGTTAGGTTCCAACAGAACTGGAGATGGTGCTTCTTATATTGATTTTATAGGTGATACAACTTATACAGATTATGGATTTAGAATAATTAGAAATTCTGGTGCTAATGGTATTACTCAATTACTACATAGAGGTACTGGTGAAGTACAACTGACTACACAAGAATCAGCAGGTATAAGATTTAGAACAGGTGGCTCTGATGCATTAATGATTAACTCAAGTCAAAATGTAGGATTGAAAGCTACTGGAAAATTATTCTTTGATGGAGTAGATAGTACCGGTGATACTTATATCCACGAACCATCAGGAAACCAAATAGGGCTTGTTACTGGTGGTAATACAAGAGTATTAGTTCAAGCACATAAAACTTACATTAATTCAACTGGTGCCAATGGATTAGTTATTAACAATGATGAAGGACTTACTACTAATTCAGGAAGAATATTCTTTGAAGGAAATAGCACAACTGCCTTAATGCAAGAAGCTGATGATTTTAGTATTAGAACTGGTGCAACTACTGGTACTTCAAGTGGTACAGAAAGATTTAGGGTAAATACTTCTGGAGTGGGAGTAACTGGAGATGTAAATGCAACCGGTGATGTTGTGGCATATTATTCATCAGACAAAAGACTTAAAGACAATATTATTCGTATAGAAAATCCATTAGAAAAGGTTGAAAAAATAGGTGGTTATACATTTGATTGGAACGACAACCAACAAACTTATACAGGAAAAGATGTCGGAGTAATTGCACAGGAAATCCAAGAAGTTCTACCAGAACTCGTAACCGAAAGAGATAATGGATACTTAGCAGTCAAGTATGAAAAAATTGTTCCATTATTAATCGAATCAATCAAAGAATTAAAACAAGAAGTTGATGATATCAAACAAAAATGTGATTGTTTGAACAAATAACTTTATATTTATTACTAAACCAAAACAGGAGTTATAATGGCAAAAGCTAAAACACAAAAAAAACAAGAAATCAAATTCACTCAAGAAGAGTTAAATTCACTAAATGGTTTGAAAGTCAATTTTGAAAGATTACAGAATCAATTAGGTTCTATTGAAATAAATAGAATACAAACTGAATCTCAATTGCAAACTATTGAAGACGAAAAACTTAGACTTGAAGCAGAGTATTCAAATCTAAAAGACCAAGAAGGTCAATTAGTAAATACTCTAAATGAAAAGTATGGAAGAGGACAACTCGACCCTACAACTGGTGTTTTCACACCACAAAAATAATTCGCTCACAGAGTGATTTTGAGAATTTTATTTGATATTTATTCATACCAAATAAAACCCAATTAGGAGAAAAAAAATGGCAGAAAGAGTAGTAAGTCCAGGTGTATTTACCAACGAAAAAGACTTATCTTTCTTACCGCAAGGGATAGACGGAATTGGAGCAGCATTAATCGGACCGACATTAGACGGACCGGCATTTGTTCCAACAACCATCAGAAACTTCGGTGAGTTTGAAGATATTTTTGGTAAAGAAACTCAAGACTTTTATGTTCCATTTGCAGCAAAACAATATTTAAGAAACGCTGGAAATGTAACAATCGTTCGTGTTATGGGATTAGGCGGATACTCAAACAATACAGTAGCTTTAAGTGTTAGTGGTTCAGACGGGTTAGTTCATACCGTAGCAACACTAAAACCTTCACGAGGCGCAGCAGACCCAGATAGTTTAGACTTAACAACAACCGCACTTAGTGGTAGTGTTAATACAAAAAGCAATTTTGGTCTTACGATTGGCGGAACTGCATATCAATTATCATTTGATTCAAGTTCAGCAAACTATATCGGTAAAGTATTTAGTGAAGACGCACAAGACAATACAAAAAATGTTTACTTGTATTCTAATCTTTTACATACACAAAACATAATAACGGGTACATCAGTAGTTTTCGTAACGAATGCTGCTACTGACCCATTTTCATCGAATTATTCGGTGGCAACAACACCATCAATCACATCACAACTTGTAAGTAATTCAAGAACAGAATTATTTAAAGTTAACACTCGTTCACACGGAACAAGTCAAAACACAAGATTTAGAATCGGTATATCAGATGTTAAACCAGCAACTGATGTAGCAGGAAGTGATTATGGTACATTTAGTTTACAGGTCGTAAGCCATAATCCAGGTCAAAATGATGACGGAGATATTTTAGAAAACTTCTCTGGATTAAATTTTGATGAGGATTCAGTAAACTACTTACCAAGAGTAATTGGAGATACCTATACAACAGTAGACAATTCAACAGGAAAATTAACCAATAATGGTGATTATCCGAATCGTTCAAAATATGTATATATTTCTGATTATGGTAATTTAACAGGAATTTCGAAAGAATTGGTTCCTATGGGATTCGGAAAGCTAACTTTACCACACAGAACATCAGTAGTAAGTGGTTCAGCTTCTTTCCCAACAGCATCATTACTTGGACTAACACAAGCAGCTAAGTCAAGTCAGGTAAATTCAAGAGGAACATTTGACCAAAATGCTTTCTATGGATTTGACTTTGGTCAAACTGCTACAAGTTCTTTTGACGACAATAGTGAATACTTAGCACCACTACCTTCCACAGGAACAGGTACTGGTAGTAATGTAACTATGAGTTTGGAAGATTGTTTTGGAAACGATGACGCATCTACATTAGGTGCTACATACGCAAATGGTTCAACAAAAATCAGTTTAACAAATTCAGCACTTGGTCAAAGAAAGTTCCAAGTTCCTTTCCAGGGTGGTTTTGATGGACAAAATCCAGCACAAGACATTAAAACTGGAACAGATATCGTAGCTACAAATTCACAAGGATTTGACTTATCTGCAGCAGATAAAAGTGGTTCAGTTGCATTTAAAAACGCAATTACAGCTATTTCAAACCCAGACGAATTTGACATTAATCTATTAGCAACACCGGGTGTTATTCATTCAATTCACCCATCAGTAACAAATCACGCAATTGATAAAGTTGAAGATAGAGCAGACGCTTTCTACATTATGGACGGCTCTCACTATTCAGCATCAGTTCAAAATGCTATTGATGATGTTGCGGCAGTAGATTCAAATTATGCAGCTACTTACTATCCTTGGGTAAAAGTATTGGATAGTGTTAAAGGTAAACCTACTTGGGTTCCACCTTCAGTAGTGTTGCCAGGTGTTTACGCACAAAACGACAGAATTGGACAAGAGTGGTTCGCACCAGCAGGTCTAAATCGTGGTGGTTTAACAGAAGTATTAGAAGCTAAAACAAGACTAACGAACTTGGAAAGAGATGATTTATATGAAAGTCGTGTAAATCCTATCGCTACTTTCCCAGGTCAAGGTGTAGTCGTGTTTGGTCAGAAAACACTTCAAGGTAAACCAAGTGCATTAGACAGAATCAATGTAAGAAGATTGTTGATTAACTTGAGAAAGTTCATCGCTTCTACTTCAAGATTCTTGGTATTTGAACAAAACAATAGTTCTTTAAGAAATCGTTTCTTGAATATTGTTAATCCATATATGGAACAAGTTCAAGCAAATGCAGGACTAACAGCATTCAGAGTAGTAATGGATGAATCAAACAACACACCAGATGTTGTAGATAGAAACCAATTAGTTGGTCAAATCTTTATCCAACCTACAAGAACAGCTGAGTTCATTGTATTGGACTTTGTAGTTCAACCAACAGGAGCAGCATTCCAAGACTAATAGGAATATTGATTAAGAAAAACCCCCAAGAAATTGGGGGTTTTTTGTTATGATAATCAGGAAGAAAAAATTTGAGAGTTTAACCACCTAACTCACAAGGGTTGTTTCTAAATCGTGAAACTCTACATAACCCACTCGGTTCCAAATTTGTAGTCACCGAAAACCCACGACTCAATAGGTTCTTACGATTACGATATTAACACCTATTTAGGATAAATAGCAAATGTATCAGCGTATTCTGCCAATGTATTATATTGACTTCTAACATATCCGTATTGTGGCTTACTACCACCACGATATCTAATTCTATAATTACCAGTCATCATCATTTCTCTAATAACTGGATTCCACCTTAATCTCATAGGAATACCCTTGTAATGAGCTACTTCACCAAGGTCAGTATTAGCGTAATTCATAATATTTAATCTTGGTTGATTTTGATTAGCTTCATACAATTCCATAGGATTGTGTGCATATTGATAAACATTCATAGTGAATGTCCTATTGTCAAAACCAAAACATCTTTCTACAAGAGTATCTTGGTAATTTCTCATATAAATACCTTCGGTATCAGTCGTTATTGTTTCATTATTTTCAATCATTTCGTTTCCTTTTATCATTATCATAACACTATAATATACAAATACTATTTGTAAATGTCAAGCTTTTTTTT
>Ga0222718_10001973_pt1 | contig 18931 bp, 17 predicted proteins | sample C33_27DmetaG_FD_165045 | JGI IMG/M metagenome (GOLD analysis project Ga0222718, IMG submission 165045) | Estuarine water microbial communities from San Francisco Bay, California, United States - C33_27D | ecosystem: Environmental > Aquatic > Marine > Unclassified | place: USA: California... | reverse complement strand
ACTTAGATAGCAGAAACGCAGATAGAAAAACTCCTGGTATGAGAGCGGTAAATTCTAACGTCACTCTTAGTGCTGCGTTAGAAGAAAAGTATGGTCTACCTGTAGACTCTCCATTCCAGTTTACTAGAAATGTAGTTGGTATTGACCTTACTAATTCTATTCTTAAAACTCCTGATGGTTACAAGCATAGTAAAGATACTGCTGGCAACACCTACGTGGATGCGGAGGTTGATGGTTCACAAACTATCTATCTCCAAACCTCGCTAAATACGGCTCAAGGTTTACTCGCTAAGGGTTCGACCATTCACATAGGATCGGCCTTTAGCTCCTACCAAAATAATATTGGTGTTGAGCTAGATAACTCTAAGACTTCGGTAGCAATCTTTAGCATTGACCACAACCAACAGCAAGGTCTTAAGGCTAGGAACTCTTCCTTTAACTATAATGTTAATGCTGAACAATTAACGCCTGCTGTGGGAAGTTATCAAAGCGATTTTACTTTAAATGGTCAACACGTAAATCTAACTAATTCGCAATTTATTCCTACCGAAGTGAGTGGGATGTATGATGCATACAACCGCTTGGCATTTAATCAAGTGTTTGGTATTGATGGTGACTTTGAGACCGAAGGTTCTGTTAACCCATCAGTTATCTTAGACAGCAACTCTTACATGAATGCAGTAAACTCTGGTAGCATCCTCAGAGGTAGTAGAGTTGATCAACCGCGTTCTTCTGGCTCCACTTATGTTAGACCTACTTATGGAGCCGCCTTTGCCGTAAAAGGTGGAAGTGTTTTAGATTTAAATGGAACGGGTCTTTATGCTACCAATATTCTAGGACCGAAAGATCTGTTCGCTCAACAAGTTTGCGCTGGTATCTGTGCAGATGGTGGCTCTACGATTAATGTAGCAGGCCCTACGAGTATTACTCAGTATGGTGTAGATGCTCTTGCTCGAAACAATTCGACTATCAACTTCCAACCACACATGAAGAATGGTGTCATGGATGTTAGTGGATACGGGCTTGATAATCCAGGTCTAACAGGTGATAACAATAACCACACTAAAGTTCAACTTCACTCTACAAGAGCTTGCATAGTTGCGGATGGGAATTCGGTTATTAACATGCGAGATCTAGGAGACTACACTACGACTTGGGGAGATAAATATCTTACGGCCACTGGTGGTAATCCTGATTACCCAACTTCTGACCACGCTGTTCAAGGATTACGTTACAAAAAATCATTATGCACTTCCGCTGGATTTATGCAGTTCTATGCTAATCCTTTTGTAACTTCTGGAATTTTTAATATATCCCCTCAAGCTGTATATCCCACCGTAAACAAAGGGATTGATCTTGCTACTGATGTTTGGTCTGACTTTGAACTAGACACTACTCTTACTCCGACAACTTTCTCTGGGGTATCCATGGGAGGAATGTGTGTTAGGGCTACGAAGAACAGCACTGTTAATGTTCTTAACACTAAGTTCCCTTGTGGATGGCTAAACACTTCTGGCGCTTACTACGATTTATCTAGCACCAACTGTGAGCTATTGCGTATTTGGAACATCGCAGACAACTCAGAACTAAACGCTGCTTTCCTCATGGTAAGTAGTTATCACCCACAGGATATGAGTGCTAACTACTACGGTCCTAGTGCAATGTGGACTGCGACTACTGACACGGGTTTGTCTGGTGCTCCATCGTCAACTCCCGACACTTCAACTGCTAGTGTGCTAGACACGTTTGGATTAGGTGTTGATACGGGTGGTGAGTTAGGATTCTATGGACAAACCGAACACCAAAACAATGGTCCGTTCCGCATCTACGTTTCTCCCGCTGCAATTAGTAAGTATCTTGGGCTACCGATGGACGAAAATGGTAACCCTTACAACCCACCAGAGCCACCAGCAGCGTTTGTAAGCATGGGATATGATTTTACAGATCAGGCAACACTTAGAACTGGTGTCCCATACCAAATGTTCGCACAGGGTTATAACGCTTCTGGTGACTGTAGTGCAATTAATAATCAGGGGGACACCTATAATAACCCAAGCTCTATATATCCAGAACTAGGATTTAGTGCATACATTGAAAGTCTCCCAGAAGATCAACGAGTCGAAAACGTAGCATCCTCTTTCTACTACACCAAGGATATGCTACCAAATGATTCCGAACATAGAATTTGGTTAGACGAATCAGCAGCAAATACGTTTGCTAATGCTAAGAATGGTTTACTTAGCACCTCTAATAGAAAGAAGATATTCTCAGTATATCGTAGCTGGTTCTTTGATGATGAGCTAGGATATGGTGAAAGTTACTATGGAGGTAGAAATGGTCTTGGGGCAGGGCCTACAGATATGGCTAGAGGCATCGGATCTATCAACCTGTTTGATTTAGGTAGGTATTTATAATATGGCTAATTACACGTTTACTCAACCGATTCGTTACTACAAAGCTAACGACCCTTACTACTATGAGGTAGATAACATTCCTCTACGACAGCTAGAGGAGAACATCTTATATGTCAAGGGCCTCATTGAAGGTGTTACGAATGATCCTGGCACTATCACGGGAGGGTTGTTAAACACTAATAGTGAGCTTGATATTACTATGATCAAGCAATTACGTCCGAAGATTGGTGGTGGACGACAGGTAATAGTAAACGCTGGATTATTCAACTCTAGAATTAATGACGCATTTGATGTTAGCAAAGCCCTTGGAAAGCTGGTTCTAGATTCGGTAGATCCTGGTGATCCTCTTAGCCCTATTCCAAATCTACAATTTGAAATGGCTGGTGGTTTGAGAGATGCTATCTTTGATAGATTCACTACAACTGCTGCCGCATCTAAATCATACAACATTAACGGTTTAGAGTTTGCTTACACGTTCTACAGCAGCCCAGGTAAGCTTGGTGGTAATTGGGGTTGGAATACTGGTAGTAGAACTCCACCCGCTGAGGGGTCAGAAAATTACCCTAAGTATGATGGCGTTGATCAGTCTAATGAGCACCGCTGGCCTGGATACTCTAACTTCGGTCCATTAGCTGGTGCATCGTTAGCTCTTTTGGTGAACAGCGCAGGCTCTAATCAAGTAAGGTACGAAGCACAAGACTTACCAGATATTCACCAAGCATTTGTAAAAATGTGGAGAGGGGTTTTCCGCACTGCTGTTGTGGACTTCCCTGAGTCCGTTATCACGATTCCTGAGTGGAATGATGAGGACTTCTATTACTACGATGAAAATGATGAAAAGGTCACCATCGCCGCTGACCAGCGGATTGACCTTTTAGTAGCGTATAGTGTTCCAGTCGATTCTTCTGGAGCAGCCCTACAAGATTATGAGAATGGATTTACCAACACGGGGTCCACGCCTTCGCCAAAACGGGTGACGCAGCCTGTTCTCGGACTCTATAAGGGTGCTGGTATCGGCATCCAAAAGAGCGGGTTACAGAACATCTCCACCCACGAAGGACCGTCTCCCGACACCCCACCCCCAGGGTCCGCTCGTATTGTAGGTAATGTATCTGACAAGGAGACTGACGCAAACCAGGGCATTACGGATCGTCTTGGTAATAAAATTCACGGAAGCTTCCCTTCTCCAGATGACCTTCTGAACATTGCACCTATCATTGCTCTCGATGTTGATGCTGATGATCTACAACTGGTGGGCCAGACGGCTCTGCCTATCGCTTACATCGTTGTAAAGAAGGATCAAAACATTATTACTCAAGATGATATCATTGATATTCGTCCGTTCTTACGAACGACTGAGTTCACTTACAACGAGCGTGCTGGTGTAGCTGCGGCCAACCCTCCTCTTTCTTTTGCTAACCCAGCCGTGGGTGCATATCAGCTTAAGGAAGTGGTTGATGGCCTAAACCAAAAAATTGGAAGTATTCCTCCCCCACAAGCAGTAAACGATGGACAGGCATTGTACACTGACTACGTAATGGGAGGTCTTGCATATGGTGTAGAAGGAACTCTTCTTACCATGTGTGACTACACTCAAGGTCCTACTGACCCGTTCGGATCGCAGGCCAATACTACGTACACTAACCCACAGACTGGCACACAGTATAGCCTTAACTTTACAAGCTCTAAGCAGTTCTTAGAAAGCCAAGACACGACTCTGAGAGAAGCATATCTTCAATATCTTGTTGAGCAGCGTCAAACTAACTTAAAGAGGTGGTTGTCTGACCCTAATAGCCCAGGGTTAGGAAACCAAACTGGCTCTCTAACTTACTTAGGTCTTCCACAAGGTAACACGGGTAGAAACATTCCAGTCTTCCCTGAGTGGGATATTCCTGCTGACGGCAATAATACTCCTGCATATTTTAATATTACTCCAAAGGTTACTTGGTGGATGCACTTTGAGGCTACCACTGATAACAGAGGATTAGCTTATGTCCCAGGAGGTGTAGCATCCGCACAGATCGCTAATGGAAATAACTACATGAATCGTCTTTACGAGTTTGGAACTGGTGACGAGCGATACAATGCTAAGTATAACGTCTGCTCAAAGAAGATTCAAATCACGCTTCCACCGTGGTGTAATGATTACGATGTCTTGGTTGAGTACACCAACTGTTCGCCTCTAACTGGCGTAACTACTAACGATGGACAGGTTGGAACGGGTGGCGGATTATTTGTAAACAAGGGTCCTGTATACGTTGATTCGGGAACTGGTCTGAGGCACGCTGTATTCCAAATCAATTCGATGTCAGATAGTATTAACATCGAGCCAAACAGAATTCAATCTTCTATCATCGAAAATGATGGGGATATTCGTGATAATGATTCTGGTAATTTCACCGCTGCAAACCAACTATCTAATAAACTGTATCAGTTCCTAAGCTACTCTGTGGTTCTACCTCAGTTTAGACAAACTAGATGGGACATGCGTAGACAAGTTGTCGCTCCTGGTGTTCGCCGTTATGCACCAAAGACTGGTGCGGCATACTACCCAACTGTCAAGTTCACTATCGTAGGATACAAGAGTAGCACCTTCTCTAGAAACACGAACTACACTACAGGTAATAACTTCTCCCTCATCCAAAATGTCATTAATGGTCAGGGAGTAACCAACTTACTAGGGGGACAAGCTCCTATCACCAGTCCTTCCCAGCCTAGTTTGATTGACATTCAGTCAGTAACATAGGTTAATGCCTCAAGATCTAAGCCAGTGCAAATGTGAGGAACCTCCTATTCAACCGCCTCCTGGGGGTAACAACTATGTTGCCCCACAGGTAGCTGGTGATTGTTTTAGATTACCAACTCCACCAGGAGGTGGTGGGGGCGGCGGTGATCCTGTAAATAGTGGCGATCAACTTAACTCTGGTTTAAAAGATCCCTTTATCCATATTGGAGGAGGAGGTGGAGGTGGTCTCGGTGATCCCCCAGGTGGAGGGAATCCACCTTTTCCAAAGCCTGTAATTCCTGTCCCTGGTAGTGACCCTCCTGGTGGGGGAGGTGGTTTAGGTATAGTGAAGCCGATTACAGGGGGAGGAGTTCCAACTAATAATCCCGTGGGTACTGTGCCTCCTGTTCCAACAGTAATTGGAAACAACGGTCCCTCACTAGATAAAATTCCCCCTCCAGATCCTTTAGGAACTCTTAGCACTGGTAACGTACCTTCTAATATTCCCTCTGTTGCCATGCCCGTTAATCAACCAGGGCTGAGTAAAATTCCTATGTATCCTGTTGAAGATGAGTTCTTCGACCCAGAACATAATTTGTTTATTACGCAGGACCAACAGTTTCTAGCTTTTGCTAATAACCAATCACCTAATCCAGTTTATGCCTCGAATGGTATATTGAAAGAACAAATTAATTCTGCCGTAACTCAAATCTTAAGCCCTGGATCGCAGTATTCTGGTCTAGCCATTTCTAATGTTGTTTACAACTTTAAACTAATTCCTGAATCTATTACTGAACGTGTAGCTGAAAAGTTAGCAGAAGCAGAAGTATACAATGTTGTATCTAATAGAGCTTCAAGCTTGCTTGAAGAATCTTTACGGCGTTCTATTATTTTAGGAACAATTAGTGATTATGGACAAGACATTTTAGATGAAATAATTGCCACTGGTAAAACTTATTTCCCTGATGGTATACCTAAGTATCCTGAAAATTATGGAGGGCCTGAGGGGATGGCATACTCGATTGTTCGTAATAGTGGTGCCCCTGTTCTTTTTCCAACTAGATACCAAAATGGAGATACAAAGAGAGAGATACAAAGATGGAGACCCGTCCCAAAAGATATTGATATGACAGCAGCAGTTAAACTAAAAAGTGGAAAATTGACTGGTGTTAGAGTTAGAAATGATGATGGGCTCACTGTCCGTAAGAGAAATCCCACCGAAGAAGATCCGACAGGAACCGAACTAGACAGTATCTATCAGTTAAATGATTTTGTTAAAGTTCGAAGAGTTAATCAGAGTATCATTGGAGTTGGCATGAATTCCCATAGAGATATAGCACACGTTATACCCTCTCCTCAAGAAAACATGATCCAAGGATTTTTAGAAAATTCCGAATACACGCCAGAACTTATTGTAAGTTCGACAACTTACGGAGGTAGTGGTAGTGTTGAAATGTCTGGTGAAGGGCTAACCATACCTTCAATGATGCTGTTTTCCTCAGTCAGAACTACAATTAAAGATCTTCCACGTAGTAATCCAAATATGCAAAGCACTCTGATTGATTACGAATTAGCTTGGGACTCGATTGAAAATGATAATTACGAAGGTTTTGATGCCACAGTATCCGCTTGGTCAGGACCCAGGTTATCAATCTACATTGACTACCGTGACCCTATTTGGAACTACTTATTAGAGAGAAACCCTGTACAGCTTAAGCTCAATGATTTTGTTCGCCCCCTAGACGGCAAACTCCATGTACGTAAAGTATTCACAGACTTTGCTATCTACCCTACTAATCTTGTTAAGTATACTCCATACCAAGGGAGGTCTTTATTGAGCACCTTTAGTCCAACTGAGCACTCAGTTAGAACACTTAGAATTTTTTCTAATCCTTTGGGTTCTGTGGCTAACGAGGATTACGTGCAATCTGAAAAGACTGCTGATGGCAAATCACCCTCTAGAGAAAAAGATAACTATGCTTTCGGTTATGCTGCTAGATCAGCGGTTGTTCAGCAGGCAGCAGAACTTCATGGAACATCAGCTTCCTTTACCACTATCAAGTCTCCTTTAGGAAAAGTTTTTGATAGAGTAAAAGAAATTGATGATAATTATAATATTATCGACAGCTTCCGTGGGAAACGAATTCCTCAACCAGACGTATTTTTTAATATGACTGCTGGTGAGGTAGCCGAATTTTACTCATTTGTCCCTGGGGAAGTTAAATCCAGCTTGTTTGCAGGAGCCTATAATAATATTGAGATCTTCCCTGTAGAAAAAACAGCACAAGAAAAAACATTCCTAACATCTGAACGACTAACGGGAACGCCTCTTACCAATAAGATTCAATCCACTGCTGTTCCTTTGTCGGACTACATTCCAAACATCTACAGAGGGAGACTGTTTCAAGAAGACTAATGCCACTAATTGTTAGACAAGGTGATGAGACGCAAGGTCATTGTTGGTCTAAGGCACCTCTGGGTGCAACACAAACAAATGTTACTGTTCACGGCTCCCCTGTTGTTAGATTAGGAGACCAAGCTACTGGTGGCGTACACCCTCTTACGTGTAATCACGGCACCACCGCAGCATTACCAAATCACGTTGTTCAATGTGCTCAAGGGAGTCCTAATGTATTCGTAGAAGGTATCTCTGTTGTTAGGGATGCAGATCCCATGGCGTGCGGGGACGCAGCAGACACACCAACAGGAGTATTTGTTACCGCTAACGGTGGGGGAAACGCTTCTATTATTTTTCCAAATGCTAATCCAGCAGCCATATCAGAGCTTGAGTTTGGTTTAGAAACTTTGTCTTATGTGGTAATGGGAATTACTGATAGCTACAGCTTTAACCTCGAAGGAAAGATTAAATATACTTATAATTCTTTCGGATTAGTTGATGGAGAAGAATGGGAATATTGGACCCCAACTGCTTTAGAGCCAAAAAATCCTAATGGATTTGTCGTTACTTTATCAGAAGAAGATCCTGATGGTGGAGGACCGTTGGTTTCGCGAACTTTTAATAGTTTACGAGGCGTTGGAGCACCTGATTTGCCATCTGTAGCTCCACAAATTTATAAAGATCCTTTAGATCAATTTGTTAGCTACGTCATGATATCAGGCCCTTTCACAATTGATCCTAGTAGTGGAGCGGTTACATTAAATCCTAACTTTGTTCCTCCCAAAAATCCAAATGATCCTACACGCTTTGCACGCAGGATACCCATCGAAGTTAAAATTAAGTATAGCAACGGTATCATATTTGAAGACATCAGATACGAAATCCCAGTAACTTACACTAAGGTATAATACAAATTTAAATAAAAAATAAAACATTAGTTTATGCAGGCTAAATATAAAGTAGGGACATCTATCTGTCCTGAGCAAACACAAAGGATAAAACTATGAAAATCAGAGTTGACGAAAGTTACGTAGATGCCCTAATCAACAACGCTGCTTGGGACACTGCAAAAATTAAGCTGGATGAGAAGAAGGAACTCTCGCCTGCTCAAAAGAAGATGGACAAGGACGGCGATGGCGACATCGAAGGTGATGATCTTGCGAAGCTCCGTAAAAATGGCAAAGGCGAAGATAAGCCTGAGAAGCAAGAGGAGTCGGTTGATGAGCATATCTGCCCGCTCTGTGAGTCGGTCCTAGAGGAAGAGCTTTCGGACGATCAAATCTTCGAGCACGTTAATGAGATTCTCGGTGCGCTTGACACCTTGAACGAAGAGGCTGATGAAGAAGAGGATGTCGATGAAGCTATGGATAGCGAAGACGAAGATCCTAAGGAAATGAAGAAGAAGAAAATGGCGAAGGAAGCCGTGATGAACGCTTCGAAGAAGAAGAAGGTCGATGAGCTTGGTGGCGATGGCATGTCTAGCGCAGATGACTACGACGACGACATGAAGACGGCTCGCGATGGGGAAAAAGGTGGCAAGGATGAGGCCAAGAAGTCCAAGAAGGAAGCCGTCATGAAGAAGGTCAAGGAACTCAAGAAGTCCGCTAAGAAGGCGTGAGGTTAACCTATGACGTTCTCAGTTGGAGATTTTGCTGAACAACTAATTGCTCAGGAGTCAATGAGTGGGAAGGGTGGCAACACCCCTCCTACTCTAAACCCTGTTCAATCTGCCTATTCCCCAGACGTTACTCAACAGGCTCCCGACATCTCGAATGTTGTGGTCCCTGATGATTTTGTAGCTTCTATTTCGGAAGGCAAAGAGCCTGTGATCCAACAAGAGTCTGCTCCTGAGGTCACTGAGCAGCAGCCAATTACTGAGGTTGCTGAATTAAAATCTTTAGTCAGTGAGTTAAAAGAGCTTGTCAATGAGATGAAGCAAGTTATTCAAGAGGCTACCACGGTGGGTTCGATTGGTGTGAACATGGCTGGTTCTACTAGCAAGGACACTAAGAAGAATGACGAAGAGGATGATATCAAAAAGATCCTTAAGCGCATCAAGGCTAAGAGATGAGTTTATTTAGCATCCTAGAAGGTCGCGCTGAATCAGGCCAAGGCTCTGCCAAAGGTCGTGAGAAGTATGCCACCAAGAAAGGGGCTAGAGAAAAAGGTGCAACCAAAGCTGTAAAAGGTCGAGTTCGCATTTATGCAACCATCGCCAAGGCTCTGGAACAAGGAACCGTGGGTCAGGTGTTTAGCACGAAGGGTTCTGACAGATTGTATGTAATTTCCAAAGCTGGGTGGGGTAAGAAGAGTTCTGGTAAGATCGCAAAAGGTTTTACCCCTGGTTCGTCTACTCCGTCTTCGGACTGGAAGAGTGTCAAAGCTCACGCTGTCAGAACTTCCCTCAAGCACGGTGCCACGAAGAGCAAACGCCTGATGCAGAAGTATGGCCCTGGTGCCGACAACAAGATTAAAAATTCTAAGAAAGCCGTAGGAGGGCAGAAGTAATGTTTATTACCGATACGTTTATCATTGAGAACCTACAAGTCCTAGAGGAATCCAAGTCTTCGGGGACGATGAAGATTGCAGGCGTCTTCCAACGTGCTGATGCACCAAACCACAACAAACGAATTTACGAAAAGAAACTTCTTGTTCGTGAAATGAAGCGACTTGATGAAGCCATCAATGAGCGGAGACTGATGGGGGAACTCGATCACCCCACGCATGATGCAGTAAAGCTTGGCAACGTATCCCACCTCGTAACCAAATTGGAGATGAGAGGGGATGAGATGCTGGGTGAGGCCGAGATTCTGAACACGCCTTGTGGTCAGGTAGCTCAAGCTCTAATCAAGGGCGGTGTCAAGCTTGGCATCTCTTCTAGAGGTATGGGTTCCCTAACTGAGAGGGGTGAGTATTCTGTTGTAAATGATGACTTCAAGCTAGTAACTTTTGACCTAGTTGCTGATCCATCTACTAAGGGTGCATTCCCTGGATTAGTAAATGAGTCTAAGGATTCCAAGTTTATTGATGACACTGTGCGACAGACCTATGATAAAGCATTATCTGAAAAGGTTTTTATTACTATGCTTAGAAACAAACTTGGCAAAAAATAAAAATTTTTAACCTTTACCACAGTTATTCTGTAAATATTCTGAGATAGGAGTTAGACTCTATGAAAAAATCACAAGAACAGACGCTACCGATTGCTGAATTGCTGCCCGAGGGTCTCTCGGAAGCGGCGATCACGGAAATCGCTACGCTAGTTAACACTGTCATCACTGAGCAGGTTGAAGAGAAGGTCCGCGAACTTGAGTCCAAGGTCAAGGGTTTCATCCGCTCCAGAGTTGACGAAGTAAAAGATCAAGCTATGAGAGAGCTTAACGAAGAGAGTGACGTTCTGCGGAACGCTTCGCTCTTTGAATCTGTTAAGACTCTGATGGCACTGGAACTTAAAAAGGACGATGAGGATAGTGCAATTTCCGATCTCGTCCAAGAGCAGAGAGAGCATGAAGAGGAAGTTAACGTGCTGACCGAGGAACTCAAAAAGGCTTTTGAGGAAAACGAGAAGCTCGCTACTTCGCTGAAAGCTGTTTCGGCTAAAGTGGACAGGCTGGAAGAAGACAAGGCTACTCTATTAGAGGCTGTCGATGTATTAGAGGAATCGAAAGAGAAGCCATTCAAGTCTTCTGAAAAGGCTGTAATTATTGCAGAAGATGTTGACAAAAGAGAGGTTAATAAGCCTGAGGCACAGGCATTCAACGAACTCTTAACTCCAGAGGTTATGAAGTTCATGCCTCGATAATCCAATTCTTAAGAAAGGAAACCTTATGTTACAAGAAAACAACGAACTCTTAAACAAGTGGTCGCCTGTGCTTGAGGGGATCTCGAACGACTACACCCGTAGCGTTACTGCTCAACTTCTAGAGAACCAAGCCAAGTCGATTCTTGCTGAGAAGCAAGACCGCGTTGACGAGGCTGATGCTCCAACCACGGTTGGTAAGCTTGGTACTTTCCAGAAGTTTGCGTTCCCTCTCGTTCGTCGCGTTTATCCACAACTAATCGCTAACAGCATTGTTGGTGTTCAACCGATGGGTGGCCCCGTCTCGCAGATCTTCTACCTCGGTGCTGATCGTGTATCGGGCTCGCATAGTCGTACGGAAACCATCTACAGCAAGTACCGCTTGACCTACGGCGGCAACACTGCTAGCGCGGTCTTCCGTGATGCGAATGGTGATCCTGCTGCGAACGTCAATGCGACGGGCAATGATGTGTACTTTAGCTCGATCTTAGGTAACGCTTCTGGTTCGTTCTCGACTACGATGGGCGGTCAGATTGCCGCGTTCCCAGACGCAGACACGATCCTGGGCTACTCGGTTTCGGCTGGTGAAACTCTCACGGGCGATGAAATCCCTGAGATGAACATGCACATTGAGCAGCAACCAGTCGTTGCGCGTACTCGCAAGATGCGTGCGCTGTGGACGCTTGAAGCGGCTCAAGACCTGCGTGCTTACCACAACCTGAACCTGGAAGGTGAACTGACGGATCTTCTCTCGAAGGAACTGACCCTTGAGATTGACCGTGAACTGATCGAAGACCTTCGCATGATCGCTTACGACCCGTCTGGCCTGACTGGCTGGAACCGTGAGGCTCTCGACATGGCTGGCTCGAACAACATCGGCGCTACGGGCCGCAACGCAGAGCCAACTCCTGGTGACGGTCGTGGGTTCACTCCTACGGAGTACCTCTACGACTTCGCTAACGCTGGTGCGTTCAACCCATCGGGTACCAACAGCAACGTCTACCTCGTAGACCTTTCGGGTAGCTTCATCAGAAGCACGAACCCGTTTGCTCCGCAACACGTTGGTCAGGTTTACGCGAACCTGCTCGCCGCGATCAACTTCGCCTCGAACGACATCTACCGCACGACCTTCCGTGGTCCTGGTACGTTCATGGTAACGTCGCCAATCGTCGCCTCGATGCTTGAGTCGGCTGCGAAGCTTGAAGGGGGCATGGCTCCTTCGGATCGTCCAACGAACCTGACGGCTAACTCGATTGAGTACCGTGGCAAGTTCGCTGGCAAGTACGACCTCTACATCGACCCGATGTACCCAGAGGACGAAATCATGATCGGTTACAAGGGCTCCAGCCCGATGGACGCGGGTTACGTTTACTCGCCTTACATCCCGCTGCAACAGCTACCGACCATCACCGACCCGCAAACCTTCCAACCACGGAAGGGTATCCTTACCAGATACGGTAAGGCTGCTGTGTCGCCAGAAGGTCGATTCTACCGCATCATCCGACTTGTCGGTGCGACTGCGAACTTCCTGTACCAGCCTGGGTACAAGACCACGAAGACTGATTCGGGTGCTGGGAATGGCTACAACGTAGCGAACCCTTCGGTTACCTAATATAACTTAGGTTAAAACCTGAAAGAGCCGAGGAATAATACTCCTCGGCTCTTTTATTTTACCTATATAAATTAGAGGATATTCCAATGAAGTATAAATACACTCAAGACTACGAGTCGTGCGCTAATGTTCAAGGGAAGATGATTGTATTCGTTCCTGGTGAAGTTTACGAATTACCAGTTGTTCCTAACCGCTTAAAGGCACATTTAGTTCCTGTTGTTGAAGAGGCTCCTGTGAATAAGGAACCAATTAAACTTGTTAAGAAAACTCCAAAGACTAAGAAACTGCTATGAAATATAAATGCACCTCAAAAATTCCAGTGCTTGTTGTTTTAGAAGGCAAGCTAACCATGGTAGTAGAGGGTGAAATCATAGATGTTCCTAGTCCGATTAAAGGACCATTCTCTCTTCTACCTCCAACTACGTCAAAAAAGGCTGCTCCTGTAGCTAAATCTTCTACTCGTAAAACTCCAAAAGTAACTAACGATGGCGATTCGACCGAAACTAGCATCGTACGGCAATAGCTTCGCTCCGTACGCTGGGGAAAATATCAATGATGCCACTCAAACGAATGGTGAAATTGATATTGACAAACTAAATGCCACTAACATTGTTGATGGCGTTGAGTTCACCCACTTTGAAGAAGTTATTAGAGACTTCATTCTTGCTAGATTAGGTCACCCTGTAGTTCGTGTAGAGCTAACTCCATTTCAATTAAAGACTTGTATCCACGAAGCGATAGGCACGATGTATAATCATGCTCCGCTTTTCTCTACTCAGTTTGTTACGTTTCAAACGACTTCTGGGTACGCTCTGTATGAGCTACCCAGCTATATTCTTAACAATTTAGAGTATGTTGTATACAAGAAAACCTTGCTATCCATTCAACAGGAAGCTGGTACGTTAGAGTTTGATTTCTTTATCAAATATTTCCAAGACAACTACCTATTTCAAAACTTTGGTGTAGGAGAGTTTTATCTTCTGCAACAAAACTTAGAGATGATGCGAAAGATCCTTGGTCAAGAGGGTTCTTTTGATGTCATTGATAATAAGTATCTACAAATTAGTCCGAAACCTGTAACTGATAACCAAACTGTCATTGTAATTTACAGAGGCTTGAACTCGGATACCCTGCACCCAGCTTATAGAAACTGGATTCAGAACTACGCTTTGGCCTGCGCCAAAGGAACCTTAGGACAGATCAGAGGTAAATACCAAACGGTGCCTTCTCCTGGTGGTGGTGCCAAGCTAAACGGGGATGCTCTTGTCAAAGAAAGCCAAGACGAGAAAGAAAACTTGCTCAAACGGCTAATTGATGAGTTCGAAGAACCCGCTAGATTCTCTACATACTAATGGCTCACAATAATTATAAGGTAAGTGTGAAGCCTCCTGCTCTGCCACAAATAGCAGAGTCTACAGGAGAATTAAATTTTTTCGATCCAGTCAACCCTGATATTAACCTGTTCAACATGGTTGACGATGAGATGATTAAGATCTCTGGTTCGGAGATCTTATATTACGAGTATGTGCAAGGCGACGACCAGTTTGATTCAGTCTATATGGAGGCTCGTAATAAGCCTATATCTAAAGATCCAGTTCTGGTTTACGGACACTATGAGCCAAAAGTTCTAGAGGAGAACCTCACACAGTTCGGTATTGAACTTAGCAACGATCAGATTTTTATTTTTAACAAGAGCTATATGGAACAACGGATTAGAGGAAACCTCAAGCCTGGGGATGTTCTCCAACCTAAGTTTCAAAACCAACGGTATGAAATTATTGAAGTTCAAGAAGATAGCTTTGAAATCTACGGTGTATACCACTTAGTATGTGCAGCAAAACTCCTGCGCGACTCTGCGGATGTTCAGGATACTCCCCTTTCACAAGTTAGTGATCCCCTCGGCAGACAAGAAACTGTTACAAGTTTAGAGGATAAGTACGATGAGCTTTAGAGATAATTCTGAATTTAGTGAGTCATTTGCTCAAGGCACTATATCTGCATCAGGCAGTTTAGAGCACCCTATTGTCTGGCTTCGTAATAAAATTGCTGCTAGAACAAATAGGTACAATATTATCCCACACTTCTATCGGAATGCATTACAGTACATAATTTCTAAACTAGGCACCTTGGGTTACATGAATAACGAGGGACAGATTATAGATGTAAAATGTATCCATGCAAACCCTGAACGTGCTATTGCGAAGTTAAAACAAGAAAACAATATCATTCTTCCAATCATCTCTATAAATCAAGTTTCGTCAGATAACGCTGACGATAGAAGAAGACCAGCTTTCCAATTAATTAATGAAACTTTTTGGAGCGAAGAGAAAAAAAGAGCAGTTCGTGTGGTCAGTGAGGCCCCACGCGCAGTAGATATAGAGTATACAATTAACGTGTGGTCAAAATACAAAGCTGATTTGGATCAGCTAGTAGAACAAATTAGGCTACTGTTTAATCCTCAGTTGATTGTAAAAACAGAGTACACAAATGTAGCTCAGGCTTTTATTGATTCTGAATCGGACGAATCTACCTTAGAAACTGCCGACCGAGAAGAGAGAATTTTACGTCGTTCTTTCAAGGTAAAGCTAGAAGGGTACATTCCTAATCCTCGATTTATCATTACTTCTACAGGAGAAATCGAAGAGTTTAAAATGGAAGCTACGATATACGAAAAAAAATAATAAAACTGCTCACAAGTTGAGTAAATACTAAGGAGATATTGATATGAAGCAGATTACAAACTTAAGTTTACAAAGCTGGAACCTTCACCTGCAAACGGAAGAAGGTGTTAAAAGCTTTTATATCATGCCAAAGCAGAGCATTCTTGTTCCTGCTTCATACATTACTGACGATACGATTAGATATCAACAACGTAATCTCATCTCGATTAAAAACGTATAGGAGATAGGTAAATGCCAAACTATGTAAGTCCAGGCGTATATGTCATTGAGAAGGACATCTCTGACTACCCCGCCCAAGTTAATTCGTCTGTTGTTGGTATCGTCGGCTTTGCTGACCGAGGCCCAATTGCAGGTTTAAACAACAACAAAGCCACTCTGATCACGAGTCAGCAGCAGCTTATTGATACCTTCGGTGAGCCTAGCGAGGCTATTAAGGGCCAAGCTCTTGAGGGTGCGCTTGAGATTCTCGAAGCTACGAACTCGATGCGATTCATTCGTGTTGCCAGTGACGATGCCGTGGAAGCGTCTGCTGCTGTCCAACTAGGTGGATGCCCAGCATTCCTAGTTAGTGGCACTGATAGCAATCCTCTTCTGGCTGGTGTTGGCGGGGTTACCACGGGTATCAAAGCTCTTGGTAGTGCTGACTCTGACACTTCGGGCGTCCGCTTTATTGTAACGGCGTATGACCATGCTAGAACCAAGATCGTTGATAATAAAACTTACACGATTCCACGAAACACGATTAGCGTTTCTGCTTCGGAAGGTGCCACTACGATTCAAGCCTTATCTAAGGTTATGGGTGGTTCTTTGGATGCTGATAAGGTAGGAGCTTTCGCTGATGCTAACACCGCTGATGCTTCCTCTTTCATCGTTGGTCTTGCTGCGGGTGGCCTTGCTACTCTAGATGTTCAAATGCAAGTACAAGATGATGCTGGTGCTTGGGCAAATGTTGCTGGTCTGGAACCTGTAACTCAACTAGGTGCCAAGGATACTGCCACTGCTGATGCCATTGTTTCTGGAACTAGCATTGACACTACTACGGTAGCTTACCAGACGAAGAGTTTGTTCCCTGGTGCTGGATACAACACTGGCACTAAGACCGATGGTTCTACTAGCGGAATTTCGTTTGAGGTTCTTGTAAATGGTGGAGCTAACACTGGTCTAAATGTGAATGACCTGGGCGTTGCTAATGAAACCTTCGTCGCTGGTGCCACTTCTTCTTCCTTCCTTGAGGATCAGTTGGGTACTACTTACGAAGCCAGAACGTCTGATTACATAACTGCAAACTTTGTAACTGGAACGTATACTGACGTTACCCCAACGGCTCTTACTTCTTTTGAGAAACAAGCAACCGATCTTGTTGGTTCTGTAACTATTGAAGGTGGTCAAGGTGGAGCTACTGGTGAAACGGTTAACCCACGCTTTGTAAAGCTTGTACAAGGGACTTACAACTTTGCTGGTGGTGACAGTGGTATCCCAACTAGCGACAGTGATGTGGCTACGGCGGTCATCGGTGAAACTAAATCCGATGGTGGTAAGACGGGCATCGAAGCTCTTGATGATCCGATCCTAAACGTGTCGATTGCACTAGCCCCAGGCCCAGGCGTCGGTGATATTCAAGCAATCCAAAACGGTCTCATTACTGTAGCGGAAAGGACGACAGACTTCCTCGCTGCTGTCTCGCCTCCGTATGCTGTAGGGACCACTGGTGATGCAATCAACTGGAGCAACGGTTTTGCGACTAGCAGAACGACTGCGATCAACAGTTCTTACGCTGCAATCTACTGGCCTTGGGTGAAGGTGTTCCAAGTCTTCGATGGCAAGGATCGCTGGTTAGCTCCTGAGATCTATGGTGTGCGCCAAATGGGTGTAACTGATTCGGTAGCCTTCCCATGGTTTGCTCCTGCTGGCTTTGTCAGAGGTCGCTTAACTAAACCTACGGATATCGAAGTTGTTCTTAACCAAGGTGATCGTGACTCGATGTACTCTGGTGGCAACGCTATCAACCCAATCGTCAACTTCCCGCAAAACGGTATCGCTATCTTCGGACAGAGAACGTCTCAAAGACAACCTACCGCGCTGGATAGAATCAACGTCAGACGCATGATGATCTACTTGAAGAAGGTCATTCTTGCTTCGACCCAACGACTGGTCTTCGAGCCTAACGACAGGTTCACCTGGGCCAGAGTTCAGGATCTTATCAATCCTCTACTTGCGGACATCTCGAACAACAGAGGTATTACTGAGTTCAAGGTTGTTTGCGATGAAACCACGAACACTCCGATCCGCGTAGATAGGAATGAGATGTGGTGCAAAGTTCTGATCAAGCCAACCAAGACCGCTGAGATGGTGATCTTTGAACTTAATCTAACGAGCCAGTCAGCGCAAATTAGCTAAGGAGATAAACTATGGCGCAAGCATTTTATGTAACCGCTCAAGCCGATAGAGAGAAGACGAAGCCCCTGATTTCGGAGGGTCTCGACTCGGTAAGAGCATACCAGTTTGAAATTCAGTTTAGTGAGCTTCCCCCAGCACTAGCTGCTAACGTCCCACAGGATTTCATCCTTGCGGCGAAGCAGGTATCGCAGGTAGGGATGACTGTAGAGGACATCGAAGTTAACAGAGTTAACGATAAGGTCTTCTACCCAGGTAAGGCTTCTCCAGAGGAGCTTACGGTCACCTTTGATAACCTTTACAACCGAAGCGTTTCGGAAGCTCTGTGGAAATGGTTCTCCACGATCTATGATCCGACCACGGGTAAATTCCACACTGAAATTGCTCAGGGTGCGAACAACACGTTCAAGTGTAACGCGACTATTGTTCACCTCGATTCGCGTGGTCAACCTCTGTACGAAACTCGACTCCTGGGCGTTTACCCTAAGAGTTGGAAAACCGCTGAGTTTAACTACTCGACCAACGAATTCCACACCATTGAATTAGGTCTACGCTACGACTTCATGGAACACGTTGGCAACAATGCTGCATACGGTAGTGCGCTAGCCTCTACCGTCTAAGAGACAACAAATAACTGAATAAATTCTCAGCCCAGCCTGGATCTCTCTGGGCTGGGCTTTTTCTATAATACAGTATCATGGATTATTACTACGCACTCTTGGAAAACTACGATCAGTTGAAGCGCAGAAAGTTTAAGCTATCTTTGCGTGAGGAAGAGGAAAAAGAGGGCGAAGGTATGAGTGATGAACAAAAAGCCCAAGATCTTCAATCAAAAGCGGGGCCTGATAAGGATAATCCAGCAGAGGTAAATGGAGTAAACCTATATCGTCAAGACGATAAAGTTATGG
>Ga0222718_10001971_pt1 | contig 18956 bp, 17 predicted proteins | sample C33_27DmetaG_FD_165045 | JGI IMG/M metagenome (GOLD analysis project Ga0222718, IMG submission 165045) | Estuarine water microbial communities from San Francisco Bay, California, United States - C33_27D | ecosystem: Environmental > Aquatic > Marine > Unclassified | place: USA: California... | reverse complement strand
CCTATGTCTTTGATGTAAGATCTGATAATGACACATTGGGTCTGTACTCAGGATGGTCTACTCAGGTAGAATTGTTAGTGGAGGAACCAACGCCATCGACAACCACCACAACTACCACAACAAGTACCACTACTACAAGTACCACAACTACAAGTTCTACCACGACAACCACCACCTTGCCTCCACCCCCACTGGTGGCCCAGCCTTCGTCGCCCACGCCTCCGGCTACCACGACAACGACAACTACGACCCTGCCACCCACTACTACCACAACGACTACTACGACTACCACAACTACGACGACGCTCCCGCCCACAACGACGACGACTACGCTCGCTCCTACTACGACGACGGCTCCATCGACTACAACTTTGCCACCCACAACGACAAGTTTGCGGCCTACTACAACTACGGTCCCAGTCGCGACGACCTTGCCCCCGACCACTACTACTATCCCTCGGATTACGTCAACAACATTGGCCCCGAGGGTTACGACTACTTTGCCAAGTGGGACAGATACTTTAACTCAAGTTCAGGCTGAAACTGCTGCTACCTTGACAAGTATGGGGTTCGATATTAAACCCGAACAGGCTAAGCAAATTGACCAAGCGGAACTTAAGGTTATTCAGTCGGTAGATTTTATTGACCAGGAACTTGCCGATGATTTAGTTGATGTTCTAGATGGTGAAGTTACTGTAGAGGAAATTGACAATCTTGTTCAGGATGAAAGCTTTGATGAACTTCCTGATGAGGCTATCAACGTTATTGTTGACGCTTTAAACGAAACAAGCGATGATGTTAAGGAGGAGTTTGAAGATAACGTAAATATTTTTGGTAACGACGCTTACGACGATTATGTTGCTGCTGGTTCCACCGTGGATACAGGTACTAGGCGTACCGTTGTTGCTGTAGCGGCTGCTACTTCTGCTGCTGCTGGCGCTGCTGCTGGCCCCAAGCCCTCGGGCGGGTCCGGTGGAGGCGGTGGCGGTGGGTCTGATGGCCCAAGAAGGCGAGGAGCCAGAGGAGGACGCAGATGATTAGAAAAGTAATTATAAAAATGCTGCAAAGATTTTTGAAGGAGGCATACTCTCTTGCTTGGACTTTAGCGGGGACAGGGCTTGTTTTAATTACTTTATCGGGTAGCACAAGATTTTGGGGAACTATTATAAGTTTAGGTGCTTTAGCGGTGCATTTACTTGCTGTTGCTTTTCTGCCAGAAGATGACTTGTAAGTCATATCTTTGTAGGCGGTTTTTAGGTATAATGTAGTATATACATAAGGAGACGTATGAGAAATAAGTCTTGCAGTTGCGGTTGCGAATGTTCGCAGCATTGTGATTGTGGTTGTGACGATTGCGACTGCTGAATGGAGAATTAAATGGATGATGTAAAGATTGATACAGCAAAAACACTTACGCTGACTCTGCCGTCAGATGCAGACAGCAATGCTGTATCTGTGGTTTTAACCCACGAATTTGGTGATGTGGTTCAGGCGGCTACTAATGCAACGAGATCTTCGGAAGGTGTCTACACAATAACTTACGGTCAAGCTGCCTCTGGTATTTATGCTTTGAATTCTGCTGGCAAGCACAAGGCTACTTTCACTTATTCAATTTCTGGCACAGAGTACAGTCAGTCGCAATATATAAATGTATATACTCCTTATTTAACTTGGGCGGAGTTCACTGTTAATCACTCTGAACTTTCGTCGTTCTCTTCCCAATTCGATTACTTTGAGAAGAGGGCTAGAAATATTATTGACACCTATTGTGGTCAGTCGTTTGATTACTATCCAGATAAGTCATTTACTTTAGACGGTACAAACCATAAAAATATTCATCTCCCCCTTCCAATTTCCACCTTAACCAAAGTCACGATGAATCCTGGTGACTCTGATTCAGAGGTAATTCACGATTCCACTAATTCTTCGCTTAATAATGTTGAAAAGGTACGTCAACCTTTCCACTTTGAATCTTCTTACTACATTAGATTTAAAGCTAACATTATTCAGACAAATACATCTAGAATTCTAGGTAAGACTTTTAAAAACCACTCGGACTACAAAATTGAAGGCGATTTTGGTTGGAGATATGTGCCAAATAACATTAAGCAGGCAGCGGATTTAATTATTGCTGATTTGATGAATGACGACTCAGAATATCGTCGTCATGGAATAACTAGTGTGGATATGGATACGGTTAGATTTAGTATGAAGTCTAACTTTTATGAATCAACCGGAAACATTGAAGCAGATGTGTTATTAACTGACTACACATTATTTGTGATGGATTATGTTATCTGATGGCTTACAAAACGTTTCTCAAATATCACCACAAGTGTGATATATACAGCCGAACTATTACCACCAATGCGGCAGGCCAGAAAGTCGGAAGTTTTTCTGTTAGTAATTCTTCAACCCCCTGCTTCTTTCAAACAGTGGCGTCAGAGCGTAGAGTTGCCCCTTATGTAGACAATGTTGATGAGTTTGAGTTAATTATTCCTCATCCATATGTAACATATTTGTCATATGGTGGTAGAGTACAAAATATTGTTGACAGATATAGCAATGTAATTGAATCTGGTCCTTTTGAAATTATTGAAATATCAAAGAGAACTGGGTTTAATGGCAAAGTAAATCATGCTTTAGTAAGAATTAGACTTATAGTTGAGGTTGGTTCGTAATGGCTAAGCGCATGTTCTCAGTCAGTATTGATCAGAAAGGTATTGACGGATTAATAAATTTATCAAATAAAGCCGCAATGTTCCCTAATAGAATTATCTCAGCGAGAGCTAGAGCTACGGACAGATCGGTTAGAATGATTAGAAGAAAACTTGAAAATAGTCATGGTTATAGATTGGTAAAGCATATAGAAATTGATGGAAAAGTTACTGGTAAAAAATCAACAATAACAGTTAGGATTCCAAGAGCAAAGGGTTCTAGTTCTGGAGATAAGCAGTCCGATAAAGATCGTGCCTTGTGGCAATTAAACATTATGTTGAATGGCAGGAGGGCTTTTAGGAGTAAGAGGAGTGGGAGATATACTTTGCGAGAAGAGTCTCAAGGTAAGTATGGAAAGCATTTATACAATTGGAGCGTTCCTGCTAAATCTCCCAATCATGCTTTTGTTAAGAATGTAACAGAGCAGCCTGCTAAGATATTTAGAGAGATTTTTATGCAGGAACTTGCAAGGGAAGGTTTTGGTGTAAGAGGTGGAGTTTCTGGCATTTCCGCCGACCGCCCAAGCCCACAGCTTCCTCAGTCCGGCTTCGCTTCTGGGGGTACAACTTTCTCCAAGGCAATAGGTGGTAGATAATGACAATTACAAACATTGCTGCATACGATATTAATAATTATTTGAAAGCCGACTCTACTGTGCAGAGTATTGCTGGCAAAACAATGAACTTCTTCCCCATTGTAGGCGATGGTTCTGAGACTGCCCCATTTGTTGTTTATACAGTTTCAAGTTCCATACCTACACCGGAGGCTTGGTGGAATAGATATGACGCTATAACCTATTCCATCTACGACACCAATATTGATAGAATGCTACAGATCGGGGAAAGGTTTATTTACCTTTTGTCCAAAGGCGACGAGATATCTCAGTCATCTGGTAAGGAGGGAACAGATGTTCGTCTGCTTTCGACTTACTTCGTAGGCTCGACGCTTCAAGATGCAATTGAAAAAGATGGCTGGTTCACAATGAATTTAGAGTTTATTATTTACTTCGTACCGGAATGATTATGGTATTATAAACAGATATGAAGTATACTACAATTACATACGTAGGTAAATCTGGTGGCGGTTTCTTCGCAAGAGTCGGAAAGATCGTTTACGAATTTGAATGGCAAAAGGGTTTAGGGATTGGAAATAAGCCTGGAGAAGTGCGACCAGATCACGTAAAAAAGATCGCTAAATGGCGTGATAAGAAGGGCAAAAGAATTTTTGTTCTTGAATAGGAGGATTAAAAAATGCCGGGTTCAAGCTCAGTAAATACCGCTAATATCGTAGTGGGCGAGGCCGAGGTCAAGGTTGGTGCTTCAAGCCTCACCATGACCAATTCGGACTTTGATTCGCTTACTTCGGTAGGTGCAACTCAGGAGGGCGTTGAGATTTCTTGGGAGCCAGACATGGTTGACATTGAAGTCGATCAGTATGGTGACGCTGCTAAGGTCATTCAGTCAAGAGTAAAGGTCATGCTTAAGACCACTCTTGCCGAGGCTACCCTCAACAACCTTGCTATCGCTTGGTCATACGACAATGTTGATGACGGCGCTGATGTTCTCGTAGATAACGATGGCTCCAGCACCAAGACCTTCATGTTCGGTGTACAGAATGTATACCCATACGAGAAGGCTGTTCAGATTGTTGGCAACGCTCCGGGTTCGAATGCTGCAACCACTCGTACTCGTAAGTTCAACACTAAGCGTGCAATTTCGTTTGAGTCGTCAAGCGTTTCGATGAAGCGTGCAGAGGCTACTACCTTTGCTGTTTCGTTCCGCATCCTGCCTGTCTCTGCTGACACCAGCTATGAGTATGGCAAGATCATTGATCAGACCGCCTGATAAAAAAACAATCATAGTTCACAGGAATTACCCTCCAATATGCTATACTGCATATTCGGAGGGTTTTCCTCTTATTACTAGTCTTAAGGAGAAAAATGGCACAGAATAAGGATCTGCACGGCGGTACTGAAATCGTCTTTGCAGATGGCATCAAGAGAGTTATTAAACCTCTTACAATTAGACAACTTCGTAAGTTCATGAAAGTCGCAAGCCAGTTAAAGACTGATGACAGCGCTATGGATGATGAAGATATTGACAAGATGGTTGAGGCAGCAGGTATTGCGCTGGCTAAAGTTGATCCAGAACTAGCAGAAGATCCTGATGCTCTTGAGGACATTCTTGATCTTCGTTGCTTTGGTGAACTTATGGCTGCTGCTATGGGTGGTGACCCAAACGACTGACGGAGGGGGACTCGTCAAATAGCGGCGAGCCTATGACTTGGGATGATATCCCTCTCCTAAAATATGAATCCGAGTTGCTTGTAAAGACCGGTGCATGGAAAAGTCTTCTTGAGTTAGAGGAATCTCTTACTCTTGACGAACTTTTTCTGTTATACCGGGCATCTAATTATGAGTTTTCAATGAGTGTAAAGGCTTATGCTGCTGGCATGGGAGCCGAAGTCGATTGGTATGAAGACTGGTATGAGGAATCAAAGCCTGAAGATAAAGAAGTTTTGGAAAGCAATGATTTGAGATTCATCCCATTTGGTTTGGGTTATGAAGCATAGTATTGTTTTGCTTTATTTAGCACAAAATGGGATAATTAGTATTGGTGAACTATGGCCGATCAAGACATTAGGGTAAATGTAGTTGTAGACGGCGAAGATGGCTTAAAGCGTCTTTCTTCGTCTTTAAAAAACCTTACTCTTAACCTTGGTGGTGCCGCCAGAGTTACCAGAAGCCTTGATGCTACCCAGAGAAACCTGACTAGGATTATTGGTAATGGTTCTAAGGGTCTCGGAGATCATGCAAAAAATGTACGTCAGTTAGCATCTAATCACACGGCTCTTAGTAAAGAAATAAAGAGAATTAATGTTGACTTAAAGGCTTTAAGGACAAACACTAGGCTTACTGATAAAGAATTTAATTCTCTTAATAAAGGTCTTAAGGCTGCGCGTAGCAACTTTAGAAGCTTAAGGGCTAGAACTTTATCTTCAGATCTTAGAAGTATTGGTATTGAGATGAAGCGTCTTGGTAAAGATGCTCAGTTCGTTGGTCGAAGCCTTATTATTGGTCTCACTACGCCACTATTAGCATTTGCTAACAAGGGACTTTCTGCTTTCACCTCCTTTGAGCGAGAGCTTGTAAGACTTACTAAAATTCTTGGACCTACTTTTACTGGCATCAAGGAAGTCGAGCAAGCTACGCTAGACCTTAGTAATGCTTTTGGTATATCAAGAGATTTGATTACTGGCGTAACTGCTGACTTTGCTGAACTTGGCATCAACAGCGCCGATGTTCTTAATGGACTAACTAAGTTGTCAGCAGAAATGTCTATTTTGGGTTCTATGGATGTTTCTGAGGGGCAGCAATTAACTCAGACAATGTTCTTGGGAACTATTAGAACAATTGATAAGATGTCTAACACTTTCTTGAGTGCCGCAGAGAAGCATGAAATGGCTCTCAAATCAGTTACATCTCAGATGTATCTGTTTAACGCTATTGAAAACATGACAGCTTTGTCATTCAGAGACATGGCTGATTCGCTACCTGAAGTGACTGCTGCAAGTCATGCTTTTGGTCTTTCTATGACTCAATCCGCTGCCCTGCTAGCACCGATGAAGGCTGCTGGTATTGAAGTTTCTGTTGCAGCAAACGGTATCAAGGTTGCTTTGCAGAGACTTGTTACGCCGACTAAGAAAGTTCTTGGTCAGATGGATGACCTTGTTGAAACATTTGGCAATCTTGCCCCTGGTTTGGAGGAGTCGTTTAATAAAGTTACCGGTGTTGGAATGTCATCTCTTCAGGGTCTTATTGATACGACTTTGGAACTGCGTAGAGTTGCTGATGATGAGACAATTTTAACCTTCTATGCTGACTTGTTTGGTAAGCGTCAGTCAACAAGAATGTTGACGGCAATTGAGAGCATGGCTCAGTTCCAACGGGAAATGGAAGGTGTTGTAAAAACTGCTTCGGGGACAGAGCCTACATTCTTGAACAGAATGATTGGTGATTTGAATAATATGGCAAGAGCAGCAGAGGCTGCTACTGGCGGTATGGTTAAAAACATTAATAATGTTGAAAGTTTAACACTGGTTACCAGAGTCGCTGTTGCTGAGGCCGGTCAGTTTGTTGAGGGCTTTGGAGAGGTTGCTGAGGCAGATATCGCCGCCGCTAGACAGGTTCGTCAAGAGTTTAGGAATTATATAGAAGATCTCAAGACTGGTGAGGGTATTGAGGCAATTGAGCAGGTTACCAGTGAGGCCGGTAAAGCGTTCTTGGTTGAGCTTGCAGGTGCCGCAAACGCTCAGGCTATTGCCCAGCAAGAGTTGGATACCGCTTTAAACTCTACTGCTGTTGCCGTTGACAGAATGAAGATTGCTTTCAAGAATGCCGCCGCAGACTTGGTTAGCACTTTTGGTGAAGACATTAAGGCAATCTCTGAGAGGGTGCTTGAATTTAGTCAATACATTCAAGATTTGCCTTCATCAACTAAGAGAATGATTGCCGCTGTAGCAGCCGCAGTTGCGGCGATTGGTCCTCTTGTATTTATCTTTGGTCAGTTAAGACTTGCTGGTGGTGTTGCTCTTACAACCATGATGAAGTTTGTTCCTGGTTTAAACAATTTGGGTATTGGTGCTGTCGCTGGCGCTTCTAAGATGCTGTATCTTAAGAATGGTATTACCGTAATGGGTGACAGCATTGTCAATACTAATAGCAAGTTTGCAACAATGATTGCAACGATTGCTAGTGGAAATGGCCCTATCGCCAAGATGGCTCAAGGCTTCGGTCGGGCTACGGGGATGCTTAGTAAGCATGTAACTGCTGCTGACGATGTTGTGAGAAAAGTTGGAGAACTTTCAACAAGTGCTGATAAAGCGACTAAGGGAATGCTTGGACCGAATTTAGGTAGCCCATCTGTTGTTGATAAAAAAATTGGAACTGTTACCCGTCGAATTAAAACTGATGCCGCTGGTGATTCTACAACAGAATACTTTAGACAAGTTGGCAAAAGACAGTTAGCAATTAGTGCTGCGGAAAGAGAGTTTTTGGAGGGATACCAAGAGCCAGCCCCCAGCCGAGGACGCCTGAGAGATAGGGCGCAAAGAAGAGTGAGGGGTGCTGGTAGGGCTGTTGCTGCTGCACCGGGCAAGGCTGTTCAAAGAGCTATGCAGCCAGCTACTAAAGCAATTGGAATGGCTAACGCTGAGGCTAAAATCTTTGGTAAAGAAGCACCAGGTGCATTTAAGAAAACAATGATTTCTATTAAGTCGATGAGTGGATCTATAATTAAAGCAACGAAGATCACCAAGCTCTTTAGATTCGCAATGATGTCAATTGGTATTGGAGCAATAATGGCAGTAGCCGCTGCGGCTATTTTCTTTGTTATTCAAAACTTTGATGCTTTGAAACAAAAGGCAGTGCCGCTTCTTGAAAGTCTTAAGACTGCGTTTAATGTTATCAAAGAGGCATTGAAAGCACTCATTGCTCCTATTTTTGATCTTATTGCCTCTCTTTTGAATATGGGGCCGGGTGGGGCTGGCGGCAATGCTGTTGATGGCTTGGGCGGAATGATGACTAAAGTTGGAACTGCCATTGAGGCTATCGCTAATGCTTTCAAATGGGTTGTTGAAAATATGATCGTTCCTGTTATACGCATTTGGACTGAATACATTTACATTGTTGTCGAAGCAATTGTTGGAATTGTTAAAGCAATTATTAAAATGAAAGATAATGTTGGTCAAGGTTTTAAAGATCTTGGCCTCGTTCTCCTTGGTTTCTTTGAAAAATTGCTTTCTTTCATTGCTCCAGTCCTTGCAAAAGTTAGTGATATATTTTTTGACGTTGTTAAGTTTATAGTAAACGTTTTTGAATTTGGAATTAGAGCGGTAGTTGAGATTATTTACTTTATTCCAAATGCAATTATTTGGGTCGCTAGAAAAATTGTAACTATCTGGAGTGCTCAAGTAAACTTTATGGCAGAAGTCTTTAGAACTTTAAGCGTTGTTGTTGGTGAAGTTCTTGGAACAATTGTTGATGGCATCGCTGCTGCTGCTCAAGCTGCCGCTAAAGGTATTGAATATTTATCTCTTGGAAGACTTAAGTTTACTCCTATGGAGAATGCTGGACAAAGTGTAAGAGATTTCTTTACTGATATTGGAGACGGTGCTGTTGCACTGGCAGACACTGCGACTAGCAAAATTGAAGAAGTATTTAAGTCTGTTGACGATACTCTTGACGATTTTAAAGGCAGCGTTGTTGACGGTATTCATTCAATGTCTGACGGTATTGATTTCCTAAAGGAAAAAGTTGGAAATTACTTTAGAGGTTTAACAAGAGAAAGAAATGTAGCAGAGGGTGCTGGTGCGGAGTTGATGGATGCTCTGTCAAGCGGTGTTGAAGAGGAAGCCGATGAGGTGTTTGAGCCTTTGGTGCCGGAAGCAGAGAGCGCTGGCGAGGATGCTGGTGATGCTTTTGCTGACAAGTTTGCAGAAGCATTGAAGGAACTTAAGCAAAGATTTGTTGATCTTGTTGGTGATGTTTTAACTGATGAAATTAGCAATGTTGCTTCTAATCTAACAGATGCGCTTCAGGCTCAGAGGGATGCTGCTCTCAAGGTGTTTGATGATCAGTTATCAACTATTGAGGCTCTTGGTAAAGCGGAAGAGTCTTTGCTGAGGCAGAAAGAGTTTATAGCAAATCAAAAGAAACTTATTGACGAAAGAGAACTTAATCGTCAGAACTATGTTAGAAATCGCGCTTTGGCTATTTATGAGGGTCGCATTGATGACGCTCGTATGCTTGACCTTGAAGAGCAAAAGTCGCAGTCTGATCACGCAAGTAGTCTTGAAGATCTTACAAGAGAGAGAAACAATGAGTTAAGAAAAGAGAATCTTGAATTCCTTAAGGACCAAATTAAGGAGACTCGCAAGGAGGCCGACGAGTTCTTCAAGGCCCAAGTTAAGGCATTTCAAGATGCTGCTAAAGAAATAACTAAGTTTGCTCCACAGACTATTGAGGATTATGAGCGTCAACTTGGGGAGCTTAAAGATAAAGCTACTGATTTCGTAGTAGAAAATGGCGCTGAGTTTAAGAAGACATTTGACAATATGCGTCAAACGATTAGACGAGACATGCCTAATAAAGTTGTAGGAATTTTTGAGGATAATCTTGATGATCTTTTAGATGAGGCTAAAGCGAAATATGGTCTGAATAAACAATCTGACAGTGTTATCGGTGCAACCATTTCTATGTTGACAATGGTTGGTGATGAGATTGATTCTGACACTTATATCCATGAGAGTTGGACTGGTCTGTTAAACCAGATGACTCATGAGATTATTAGAACTGGCGCTGGGAGCATAACTGAGGCAATAGTTAACTATGGTCCTCAGGCAGTTCTACTTAGGGCAATTGAGTTTGCTAACGAGACCATTCTTCACGGCTGGAGGGGAACTATCGACCACATGATCTCTGAAGTCGATGGTCTTGCTGGTCTTATGGACCCAGTGATTCAGGAAATCCTTAAGGCTCAACTTGCTTATGAAGCCCTCAGAGACGCTGCTTCTGCCGCTGCTGACGCTCAAAGAGCCACTGGCACTGGTGGGGGCGGTGGAGGTGGTGGCAGTAAGCCTGTCTCTATCAAGACCCCAAGCCAGATTGCCGAAGAGGCCGCTCAACTCTATGCAATTGAAGCAGCCGCTAACCCCTCTATTGCTGGTTACCTGACCAAGCCTAAAGTTGAGTATGCTGTTAGGCAGGCTACTGCTGCAAGGGCTGAGGCTTATGCTGCTTCTGTCCGTCCACCAACAGATGCCGCTTATAGGGCAATTACAAGGGCTGCTCCTGCATCGGCTGGCGCTAGAATGTTGATGAGGGCTAACGGTGGGTATGTACCAGGGTTTAGGTCTGCTGGTATCCCAGCAGTTCTTCATGGTGGAGAGTATGTCTTAAACGCTAAAGCTGTTCAAAATCTTGGCATCTCTGCTCTAAATGCTATTAATGGAACTAGGTTCAGCAACCCAGGCAAGATGACTGGTGAAGGCGCTGTGACGACCATAAATAAGACTGAGAACATAAACATCTATGTTGACAACTTTATTGGTGAAGAGAGATGGTTTGAGACTATGATGGATAGCTACAATGTTAAAGTCAAGCCTATTAAGGAGAAGTCAAGGGGCGAAGAGGTAAGGGTGTTTAACTCTTACAACTACAGGACAGGTAGATAATGCCTGCAATTCAGAACCAACAGACATCTCTGGCTGTTTTTGTGTCCATAAATGGAACAGAGTTAACTAATCATAATAGAACTGTTTCTATTGCTGAAGAAACAAATGTTTCTGATGTAGAAACTTCTGCTGGCCGATTGAAAAGATTTTATAAACCAAATAAGAGGTCTCTTTCATTTTCATTCAATTATTTACCTAATAATGGTGACAAAACTGCGGACGGCAGGGTTGCAAGGGATTTTATAGAAAATCTTGTTAGGACTGCTCCCAAAGTGCTTGTTAATTATAAGGATGACCCAACAGAGGCGAATAAACAATTTTACGGCTTCATAAGTTCATACTCAGAGCGAATTGTAAGGAGGGATCTTCCTACACAATGTACTTATTATGACGTACAATTTAATATAGAGGAAGTCTAATGAGTGCATGGAGTCAACCTACATATTCATTAACCCTTGATGTTACCGGTGTACGTTTTTACGGTGACGATGTAACTATTGTTAGTGCTGCGGCTTCTCTTTCCGCAGAGTCTGATTTAACTGTAACAGGTACAGAAATACCGTTTGGTCGAATTGTTTGTGAGGGCACAGCGACCGCTACAGTTTCTGCGACAAAGATCGCTTACGCCTCTGTTTCGACAAGTATTGACTGCACCGTAATTGCGGATCTGTCGGAGAGACAAGACGCTCTGCTTGTGGTCAGCGGGGAAGTGACCGTTGCTGTTTCAGCCCTTAAGATTCCTGGCATTGCAGAATCTTATAGTGGTGAGGCAACAGTCGCTGTTGCTGCACAGAAGACGACTTTTGCAACTGTATCTGCTGATGGTGAGGGAACTGTATCTGCTACCGGTACTGAAATCGCTCTTGCTGAATCGGCTGTTAGTATTGAAAGTAATGCCACAATCAGCGCAAGCAAGATTGCATTTGCTACTGCAACTTTGGATGGTAATGCCATCACTGTTACTGTTGCTGCTGAGATTCTTTATGCTCTGATTCTTCTTAGCGGGAGTTTAAGCACAACTGTCTCTGCTATTAAGGAAGCCTTTGCTTCTTCGTCGTCAAGTTCGGAGTCTGATGTAACAGTAACAGCTACTGAGATTCTTGAAGCATCAAGTCAGATTGATGCGACAAGCAGTGCTTCGATTACAGCGCTAGAAATACTATTTGCAAGTTCTGCAACTTCAGGTGAACTTACATCTTCGGCGGTGGGTCAGAGATATGCTATTGCCACCGCTGCTCCAACAATAGAGAGCGATGTTGCCGCGTCTGCTCTTGAGATTCTAAATGCTTCATCTGCTATCAGTATTGAGTCAGATAGCTCTACCGCTGTTTCAAAAATTGCGTTCCTGTCAGAGTCTATTGTTATTACAAGCAGTGCTGTAATTACTGCATCTAAGATTGCATTTGCATCTTCTGCTCTTGATGGAGAAGCAACGGTTACTGCTGTTGGAACAGAGATTCTATATGCCTCGACAACAATCTCTGGTCTTGTTATTACGATAACAGTCGGGCAAGAAATTCTTTACATCAGCCCGCAGCCGACCGGTGCAGCAACTGTTCTTTCAGTTAGCGCAATTAGATTTAGCCCAGCGATAACAGAAGATACTCAGCAGATTAGGCCGCTACTTACGATTGATGGTAAACCTTTAACTGAGCACAATAGACTCTCTCAAATAACTCTTGTTGATTCTTTTGTTGAGAATAGAAACTGGTCTGCTTCAAGAAGTCGTTATTACAAAACGGCTTCCCCTAGAAAGAGTTTTTCTATAAGTTGGAGCAACCTGCCTAGCAAGAGAGATCAAACTGTAGATTTTAAGTTTGGTCGCGACAAGATTAGGGAAATAGCATCAGACCCAGATGTTCATACCTTAAAGTTCTTGGAAATTGATTCTAACGGAACGACGCCATATACGGAAACGCAGTATAATGTTATAGTAAAAAGTTATAATGAAACGCTGATAAGAAGAGAGGTCGGAGATGGGTTGTATTTGTGGGACTGCTCTCTTGAGCTTGAGGAAGTATAATGATAACAAAAGATATTTATGACAATACTTTAAGTTCTACATTTGTTTCTAAGACAACTTCTGCTGCACAAAGGCTTAAGCCTAAAGTTGTTATTGATTGGATGGATAGCAGACACCTCACTAACTTAACAGCGTCTTCAGACGATCCACACACAGATACGGCTCAAGGAGAAATTGGTTATTTCTTTGCACCAAAACAGGCTGTAAATGGAATTGAAAGGCAGTCTTACACTTGGGGTGTTGCTGGTGCAAAAGATGCTAATGGAAAAGTAATTCGTGCCGATGGTAGTTGGTTTGCAATGCCTCCTGACAATTCTGAAAATTATGAATTTGGATGGTGGTCCGGCACAGCATCTACTGCTTCTGCTCATTCTACATATTCCGGTTATCAGTTTACATCTAATCCAACCGTATCATTTGAGTTTGACTCAAGAAGATGTAACGTTATAAGGGTTGTAACCTCAGAATACTACGGACAGATTGACACATATCGGTTAACCGTCAGAAGCAACGATGTTGGCGCTCCCAATCCCATCTACAGCGAGATCGCCACTATAGCGGATGGTTCCTATTATCGCAATCACATAATTGCATCAGAGGATTCAACTCAAACTGTTTACAGGGTTGAAGTTGAAGTTTTAACAACTAAAAACCCAGAGGACTATGCAAGAATACAAGAAGTAAATATTCTCTTAAAGAATGATATTTCTGATTATGTTATTGAATATAATGCTGAAAAGACTAGGGATTTACATGAAACGAGTTTGCCTATTGCTGGTACCACTTCTGGTTCTTTGAATGTGACTCTTGATAACACTGAGAAAGAGTTTAATCTTATTGGAAACTCTGGAACTTATGGCCCCATGATGAAAAAAGATCTTAAAGTGTATGCTACTACTGGATGGCAGATTCAGAAGTACAGTGATCAGTATGTGGATAAAATCCTGTCTAGTGGTATCTCATCTTCTGCTACTTCAATAACTGTTAACAATGTAGACGACTTGCCGGATGGTGGTGTTGGTAACTATTTTGTAATGACAATAGATCCTGGCTCTTCTAATGAAGAAGTAATTCTATGTTCTGGGACAACTGGCACTTATCAAATAGATGTTAGCCAGAGAGCTTTTGCCAATACAACAGCAAGATCTCATCTGGCTGGGGTGACGGTGAGATTTGATACTTTTGAATATCCCGCTTACACAGAGGCATATGTTAATGAATGGAGTGCTTCAAGTGACTCCATGACCGTTTCAATTTCAGCAATGGATTGGTCAAAGTTCTTGTCAGAAAAAATTGTATCAAAAGGCTTCTTTATGGATACAGTTACTGTTCCAGATGCTTGTGAAAATCTATTAATGATGTCAAACTTCCCTAAAGCAGATATTGATAGTCTTAATAGATTTAATCTTACTGCTAAAAAGAGTGATGCAATTTTACATTTTGATTTTAATGAAGAAACTCGCGATAGATCTGGAAATATTATTACAGTTTCTAATGGGCTTAGATCAAGATTCTTTGCCATGCCGTCAGATGCACTTGATCAGGTAAAGGATATTAAAGCCGATGCCTTAGACAGAAAACTATCGGAACTTGAAAAAGCACTAGAAATTCCAGTATTTATATCTCCTGATTTTGTTGACAACTCCTCTGATATATCAAGCAATACAAGCCTTGCAATAGACCTGCAAAATTTTACCTTTACCAACAATGCTTCTGAAACAGTTGATACTTATTACAACGGAGTTTTTGATGGCTTTTACATTCCAATTGAAACTGGTGATCAAGTTCTTTCTATTGACATCGCTCATGGCGGAGTTCGTATTTATCTTGATGACAACCTTATTCTCAATGAATGGCGAAATCATGTGACAAATCCGTCTACACCTGAAACGGTTCAGTCTAGTATCGTTAATTTGACGGCTGGGAAGCCTTATAAAATTAGAATAGAGATCTTCCATACCAAAGCTTATGTTTCTGGTGAAGACTTTACAATGTTACTTGAATACCAGTTGTCTGGCGGCTCTGTAGCAGATGTTTTAGCTTCTGACTGCAAGACGGTTGCGGTGCTGGACAAAATCGGATCTCGGGATGCCTCTTTTGCAGAACTGACTGGCGGAAGCCCAACTGCTGATAGAAATAAGCAGTCTAACTATGGCTTATATCTTGGTGGCGGAAACATTGGTCTTGATGGCGGGATGGCTTCGGTAGCTGAAAACTTCTCAGCCCTTCTTGGTGGTACAAAATATATTAGACTTCCTTATGATGACTCTTGGAATATAATGAAGTCTTCAACTAATAACTATACTGGCGAGTGGGCTTTTGAGTTGTTTATTAAGCCCACAGAGGCTTTCTCTGGCGATGGGGAGTATTTAAGTAACTGGACCGGCGCTTCCCCGTCCTCTGGCTTTGAGTTTTATTCAAATTCTTTGTCAAATGGTTTCAAAATAATAACGTCATCTGGTACCGAGTCCGTCTCATCTGCTACCGCGTTGTCAACAAGTAGTTGGTCGCACATAGTAGTTACATATAATGGTACAATTTTATCCTACTATGTAAATGGAGAATTAGAAGACTCTACAGCTCTTTCTGGGACGGTTGCAGACTGGTCGTCGTATGATTTAACATTTGGTGGCAGAGGTGCAAGTTTTGCCTTATTAAGTGGAGAAATTGCTCCAGCAACTATTAGAGACATATACTTTGATCAATTCTTAATTTACAGAAAAGCATTAACGGCTACTGAGGTCGCAAATAGGTACACTGAGACTCAGATGAAAGAGTTGACTGTTTATCCATTCTTGTATGGAAACGAGTCGTCTATTCGCGATATTCTTGATGAAGTAACACTGGCTGATCTTGGTCGATTCTATATAGATGAAGAAAACAAAGCACACTATGAACACTATTATAGATTTTTTGAAACCACAATTGACCAGCACGCAAATACGCAGCTGTCAATCAATGACAGCAACGCTATAATTAATGCTGAGTATAACTCTCAATTACAAGCAAATAGGGTTGTAGTTAAAATCGCTGGACTGTCTTCTAACCTTGTTGGAGTACAAGGACTTTGGAGAGCAGACGACCCCACCACTCTTGCCGTTGTGAATCTTGAAACTGGCATCAGCGCCTCAGATACTAGTATATATGTATCAACAACTACAGACCCACCCTTTCCCAAGTCTGGGTATTTGGTAATTGATAACGAAATTATAAAGTACACGGGTAAAACACCAAACTCTTTCTTAAACCTTGATAGAGCAAAGTTTGGGACAACGGCTGCTTCTCATACGTCATCAACCGCTGTGAGAGAAGCAAGATATTGGGACTTGACTTACGACAAGGCTCCGGCCTATCAGGTTAAAGATCCATTTATTACTGGCATTCAGTTTGAAAGTCCTAATCAAATTGACATACTCAAGTGGGTGCCAGGAAATTACGGTGCAGAGCTAATTATTGCTGCTAACTCAAATATTGATAAAAACACCTTTATCTTTGCTGAGGGTACAAACCCACTTACAAATAAAGTTGCATTCACGGCAATTTCTGGAATACCTGTTCTTTTAACTGATCAATCAAGTCAGATTAAAGAACAAGTCGCTGAGTTAAGTGACAATATAAGGCTATACGGTCTAAAAGAAGTTGTTATTGAAAACATATTTATTACAGAGTTTGACCACGGTCAGAAGATCGCAGACTTCATTATTGAGAAAATGAGTACACCTGTTCCCATTTTGAATGTAACTACAATTCCTACGCCTAGAGTCAAAGTTGGGGATCGCATACGTATAACAAACATGGATGCTTTTGATATAATTAATGGAGACTTCTGGGTGGTTGGTAAGAACTACACCTACAGCGACTCACCGTCTCAGAATATGGTTTTAAGGAAGGTTGTCTAATGGCAAGAACATCAAGCATTTCTTCTACCACTCCGACCTCGGAGACGAATATTGCTTTCTTTTCTGCTGGCGGACACAGCCATGATGGTTCAAATTCAAGTTTAATTGACGGAACTAAGTATTCTGTATTTGATTTTGATCAAGGCTTTATACCATCTAATACAGAAAGAGCACAGCGTCAACAGAGAAATAAAGATAATTTCGATGATCACGTTAGAGATCTTCTTAGAACTGCCGGTATTGAACTTGCGGCTAACAGCATTAATGCAACAAATATTATTGCTGGGTCTATCACTGCAACTGAAATTGCCGCTAACACTATTACAACCAACGAGCTGACCTCAGACATCCTTAAATCTAGTAACTACTCGTATACGTCGGGTAACTTTTCAAATGCTGGCAGTTTCTTTGATCTTTCTGATGGTGCTATAACTTCAGAAAACTTTTCAATTGACAGTTTAGGGGATGCTTATTTTAGAGGATCAATTACTGGTTCTACTATTCAGTCTAGTACGTTAGAGATTATTAAAGCAGTTGGTGGTGATAGAGTCTTTATTTCTGAAGGGGGTGTTCTTCTTGCCGAAACTGGTGGAAATAGTGCTCCTATTTTAAAGTTTGACACTAACAGTGGTAGTTATACTCATACAATTTTGTCTGATAAAAGACTAAAGATAAGTTCTGGTGGCAGTGGTGGTGTCACGCACATTTATATTGGTTCGACTACTGGTGGTGGTACGCAGGGACCGGTGAACTGTGTTGCAACTGACTTGCAGTTAAATGGTAACAGTGTTGCTTTAAACTCTCACAATCATAGTGGAACATACGCACCAGTTCATAGCCACCCCTATCTTTCAAGTAGCGGAGGAACGCTAAGTGGTTCTTTAACTGTTAATGGTAATTTAGATGCTGGCATTTATAACAGAAATATTCAGAACGGAACAGAAAGATCTTTGTGGGTAAATAGCGGAAATCAAATAGGATGCCAGTTGTCTACCTATAAAGTCAAGCAAGACATTGTTAATTTAACTTACGGTCTTGAAGATGTACTAAAGATGCGACCGGTTCATTTTAGATACATAAACTCTCCACATATAGCAAGAATCGGTCTTATTGCTGAGGAGTTAAATGAGATTGTTCCAGAGTCGGTTGTTGACGACCCAGACGATCCAGACTTCCTCCCATCAATTAATTATGACAATCTTGTTGTGCCTTTAATTTCAGCGGTTCAGCAATTGTCTCGTAAAGTTGATGAATTACAGAGTCAACTTGACTCTCTATCTTAAGAAAGGATAATTATGTATAATGTTATTGTAAGGCTTATGAGTCAATTTCAATCTATACTGACAAGAGTTCTAGCAGTTTTTGCTGCTTCTGCACTTAGCGTCATTGGCGCTGGTGCTATTGCCGGTATTGAATTGTGGAAAGCTGCTCTTATGGCCGGTATTGGTGGCACTGCTACCGTTGTAGAAGCCCTTGCTAGAGCCTATATGGACGATGGAGTGCTTGACAAAGACGAAATCAACGCGGCCTTTAGAAAGGTTGACAAGCGTTCTACTTCGGAAACCTGATTAGTGTATAATATTAGGTAGTATGGCTTACGAGAACTATAACTTTGTGTCTTGGACTACTGGCACGCCCATAACTGGCGAGCGTCTTGCCCAAGTGTCTACTAATATTGAACAGGTCAAGGATGCCACTGATGACAAGCCTCAGGGTATTCTTAAACTTAAGCAAACTTCTACTAACAGTAGCACTTTTAGCGACTTTGATGAGCATGAGCTTATTAAGCTTGCTGATGAGTCAGGCAGTAGTGGTCCAGACAACAGGGTTAGTGTTGATGGAAATAGATATTATAAGTTAGTCTTAAACTTTCCCGGTTTCCACATTAAAGGATCGGGAATGGAAGACTCTACTTATAAGATTAGAGTATACTCGGGCACATTTGGTTCAGCAAATACACTTGTAACCACATGGTCTGTGACTCCTCATACTTTTGATTTCTACGACACAGCTTCAACGCCTGGTACCACAAGTACGACTGTTAAGTCTGTTGGTTACGATTCTGTAATCGGTACAGGGACGTA
>Ga0222718_10001969_pt1 | contig 18965 bp, 17 predicted proteins | sample C33_27DmetaG_FD_165045 | JGI IMG/M metagenome (GOLD analysis project Ga0222718, IMG submission 165045) | Estuarine water microbial communities from San Francisco Bay, California, United States - C33_27D | ecosystem: Environmental > Aquatic > Marine > Unclassified | place: USA: California... | reverse complement strand
TCGAATTCAAATACCACACCATATCGTTTTGAACAGTATTATCAAACAAGTCTGTCAGGTTCCAATATATAATACCTTCGTCAGTTAAGAAGTTTGTGGAGTAATCTGCACCAGCACCTCTTGCCACTCTTTGTATGGTTGGAAGTCCTTCGTGATATGTTCCTGTGTCACCACTTAGTGTTTTAATTAACGCTCTTTGATATTCTTGGTTAATACCTTCGCCAGTTGGATCTGTAAACAATTCAAACATGCGACCAACTTTTTCTAACCAAGCATCTGGCACTGCTGTTTGTCCACCTACGGTTCCAGCACCCATAATTCTTACACCGTTGGTTGTAACTTCACGCTTGAAGAAATCACTGCCATCGCCAACAACATTAATAATTGGGCCATTGTTGTATTCTGGATCTAATGTGCCACCATTTTCAATAGTTAGAAAACCGTTATATCCAGCCGTCCAAGTTTGATTTTTAAGTGTTCCGTAAAAGTCACCGTATATCTCACCTTCAACAGCATCAACAAGTTTCGTTGAATCATCACCAAATATTGAACCCTTGACATCGCCAGTGTGATAACCTGTTGTGTCTCCGGTTACATTTCCTAGGACATTGCCTGTTAAATTACCCGTAACATTTCCCGTAACATTTCCTGTTAGGTCGGTAAAGAAACCTGCGGAAGCATAAATTTTATTTTCGACAGCATCAACCATAATGGATGAGTCATCTGCAAACACACTACCTGAAATATCAATGTTCTGATCCAGTGTAATTGTTAGTGTATCAGTTGCTGGTGTGGTTGTTAGGATTATACCATAACCCTCTGTCATTGTCAGGGTGTCTGATGTATTATCAGCCTGTATTGCATCGACAATAGGATCAGTACCACTTACGAAGAATTTTTGGAATGTATTAACAGCAGGAGCACTGTTGGATACCGTTGCAATACCCGTTACCGGATCTGCGGAAACCGTAATACCAAAACCTGCCTGCACTTCAATAACACCGGTGTTTGTAAGTGTAAGAGTGCCCGTGCTACCACTTGTAATTATTCCCGTGCCTGCTGCCCTACCTGTTGCTATTGCAGGTAATACAGTACCGTTTGCTACGCTTAATACACCGTTGTTGGTTACTGTAATGCTTCCTGTTGTTGCACTAACACTTATTCCCGAACCACTGTTTAATTCTGTTACACCATCATTAATAAATGTTATGCTATCAGCATCGGAACCTGCGACCAACTGCATACCTGTGCCTGCATAGAATGAAAGTGTATCATTAGTATGATCAGCCTCAACAGTATCACCGTCGTCAAGATTAATATAACGGAAGTATCTCTTTTCAGGATCGATGATCAAGTCACCATTTATGGTAGAACCAAATGGTAAATCAACAACACCACCTGATCCTTTTATTTGTGCAGAACCTAGCCATAATCCATTATTTTCATTTCCAGGTACTGCTGAATGTTCGCCTGCATAAACTGCTTTCCAGGGTTTAGTAATACTTCCTAAATTTAGTGTTGCTACTGAGTTTGGAGATACATTCGAATTTAAGTTTTCAAAATCAATACCAGCATACTCTGAAAAACCTTGTATCTTACCGCCGCCTGAAGAATATGCATCATAAGTTGTTCCATCCACACTAGTTGTTAGATCTTCATCCGAATATAATAATACTTCCGTATCACTTTCATATCTTACATAATAATCATTGTTATCCAGTTGTGTAACACCTGTATTAAAAATGAATACCTGTTGGTTATCTACTAAGTCATGAACTTCGGTTGTAACTATTCTTACTGGATTACTTTCAGCAGTTCCTGATTCAATGTGTGCGATATCTAATTCTCTTTCGCGTGCAAGATTAGCACCAATGATTGTAAAGTTCTCATTTACTTTATCAAAGGCTTCCTTGATTCTGCTCCACACTAGTGGTGGATTACCTGGATTTATATTATTATCGTATGCCATTATGATCTACCCACCGCTATTTCAATTGTTCCAATATGATCACTATCGTAATCCTCGATGGCCTTACCAACTATTGTTCCTACCTTAGGATCATTAGTTGCAGTTGCTACACCGTGTATTCCTGCATTAACTAATATGTCACCTTTTTTGATCTTTCCAACTACCTTACATGGAACCCTACCTGTAAGTGCAACAAGATTTTTTAACCCTGGACATGCACTATACATTACGTAAGCAGCAGTGTTAGATACAACACCTGCCACCCTTGTATCGCCTTGCTTGTTTGAAGTTGTGACTTCCTTGTCACCACCAAATACTAACACAGTCCCGACTTCGTATTCCTTGTCACCCTCGTAGTATTCTGCAACGTCCGCTGAGTATGTTGCCTCAAATCTTGATTCATTTGGAGAACTGCCTGTTAATGTCCATCTACCTGTTACAGTTCCTGCTGTGGTATTACCACCTGTTGATAATGCAAGTGTTGTTACCTGACTTGCTGTTATAGGAGCGTCATTTAATCCGTCCTGTGTTTTAAATTCATGCAGGTCGTTCCAATAACTATTTTTCTTATCTGATGCAAGAGTACCGTCTTGTAGGTAGATACCACCATTAGTTCCATATGTATGTAATCTTATAAATCCACTTGAACCACCTAACGATCCTGTATCTAGTGCTTCAATTCCATCTATTTCTAAAGATTGTAGATCACCAATTCTTGCTGCAAAGTCACCATTGCTATCACGCTGAATTAATTTATTATTGTCACTTGCTCCACCATATGCAGCACTGGCTTCAATTACGGTGTAATCTCCATCTGCTGAACTGCTTCCTGCATTAACTCTTCTTAATAATCCTGTGCTTGAATACTGTGATTTCTTGATTGATCCACCTTGATCAACCACTGTTGTAAATGCAATATCAACGGCATCGTCTGTTGATAATTGATTGTTACCCAATACACTCTTGGTAGCAATCTGTGCAAGTGCGGTCTTAGGTACTCCGTTGTTCTTAAGTGTTACCCAACCATTACTTACAACAAACTGTGCGTTATCAAAACTTGACAATCCACTTGCGGCTTGAATAACAGCAGCAGTTCCTGTTGGAGCGAGGGCACTTGCTACTGCAAGTTCCATATCCAATTTGCTTTGTTCTATTCCAGCAGTGCTGTTAATATCAGCATTTACAATTACATCTGGACTTATGGATGTGGTAACTGTGTTTGCCGTAGAATCTATATCTAAAACAACATCGCCTTGAACTTCTGCGTTAATTGCATTGTTGCCATCACCTGTGAAGATCATGATGTCATTTGCTTTTAGATTAGTAAATGTGAATTCCTGTAGGTTTGCGTAGGTCAAACTTCTTAGATTGACAGCGTCGGTAGGATCAGTAGGATTGGCAAGATCTACGATTTTGTTGCTTCCTAGATCCATGTCCGCTTTCATCTGTAACTGTCCATCCAGCGCCATGTAACCACCACTAATTGGTGGTATTAAATTAGCCTGTGGTATTATTGATCCACTGTGTGAAATACCCAATCTTCTTTCAATGTAAAGTCGAGTTGCGTTTTCAGTCGGTACTGTATCAACAGCGTTATCAGTCATACCTGAGTCTGTTGAGAATTCAGCAATAGGAACACCACGCTTAAATCCAATACCGTCCAAGTTACTCAACGCAATCGCAGCAGAGAATGTAACCTGTCCAGTTCCCTGATCAACGCTAAAGTAAGGTCCTACTCTAAAATTACCAAATTGGTCCGTGGTTACATAGAACACACGCCCCACTGACCTTTCATCTGTTTCAGTGTCCTGATTGATAGCATTTACTGGAGGACCAAATATTTCGTTAGGATAGTTAGTATCAGCATATGAACCAGTACCAATGTCAAGTAAATCATGTGATGTAACTCTGGTCAATGAAATTCTAATTGTAAGATCACCTTCTGCACCAACAGTTCTAATTGGTACCGCTGATCTTATGGTATAGGTAGCCTGATAATCTACTAAACCATCCACTAATGGTCTATCTATGGTAATTCTTGCAAAAGGCTCACTTAGTGCTTCTTCAGAAGCATATGTATCAATGGTGTATTCTTCACCGTTAAAAACAAATCGACTACCAGGAACTCTTGAACGCTCCTGTGGTGCAACCGGAACAACAGCAAATGTATCATCACCCGCTCTACCAGTTACCAAACCAAAACTATGTGTGCCTGATTGTATTCCTGAAGTTTCCAGCTCTATTGATGAAGCAAGTGCAGGTGGTTGAATGCTAACTGTAAATTGAACCGAACTAGCACCAAGTGCGTCTGCATCGTTATCATAAACAAAATAATGACTATTTTCATTTAAACCCGTAGGAAGTGTTCCCGTAGTTTCTATTCTAATTACATCACCAACTGACAATCCATGTGGTGTTGAAGTAGTAAATACTCCCGGGTTGGCTACTGATATTGATGAAAGTGTTGTTGCACCAGTTACATATTCACCTGGCTTGTAAAGTGTTAAATCAACATAGTTATAGTTTTCTCTAAGAGTTGTTTTGGCCAAACCTTCTACGGCCATTAACTGTGTGCCGGTTCCTGGTGCGGTTACTTGTTCAGGCACTGCCGTAGGAGCAGTTCCAATTTCAAAATCAAATTCGGCTAAGTTTTCTTCTAGAACATAATAAACTTCTGCTTCAGTAATTCCTGTAGGCAATGCTCCGCCACTGTTTTCAAAGGACAGTAGATAGTTTCTTTGTTGCTTGTGTGGTATGGTAGCCTTGAGTGTAAGGCTAGTTCCATTCGTTAATGTTACTGCACTTCCGCCTAATGTAGTGGATAATTTTAATTCATTGTAATTAGGAACGTCTATCACATAATAGGTTGTTCCAGCAGTTAATCCGTTGGAAGTAGTTTTAGGTTTAAATTTATCATCCACTCTCAGCGTATGAGGCTGTGAAGTAGTTATAGTATCCGTACCAGTAATATCTGTTATGGTTACAAGGAACGATACTTTTGTTGGGTTGGCAGTTGTAAATTCAACTTCAAACTGTCCTCTCGTATCCGTAAAATCTTCAAACTGTAACACACGATATACATCGGATGATTCATCCAGTCTTAAACCTGTTGATGGTCTAGTTGCAACTTCAACAATATCACCAGTTAAGATAATTTGCGAATTGGAACGCAATGACATCTTTGTGTCATTAGGTATTTGATCGAACAAGCCGTCAAAGTTTCCTGTTTCATCTGACGTTAGGTTAAGTCTTGCCACTCCTGGAGGTAGATCCTGTGTTGTAACAGATGTTACAGGATATCTAAATATTAAATTGCCGTGATCAACTTCAAGTTCTGAATTGTTTAGCGGAGTATAATCATAGTTATAAACATATAAGAACAATCCTTCGGCAGCGTTAGCATAAGTGGCGCTTGGAAAATAACAATCAACACGCTGTGCCAAATCATAGTACATTGTTACAGGAGTAGGAACCTCTAATGGATCACTTCCTTCTGCAACTAGAGCATAGATACCGTGTGCAGATGAGCCGCCAACTGAACGTATTTGCGCACCATTCGCTGACATGTATGAAGCGTAACAATAATATGTGAACATTGATACTGCTTCTGTCAATCCACCGTTGGTAGCCAATAGGCCGTAACCCATGTCAGCAACCTGCGTAAAGTCATTTGAAAGCATTGATCTATTACCAGGCATCAATACTTCATAATTCCTTTGGAAACTGTGTGTTCCACTTCCTGAACTTATAGTTGCAATTAATGACGTACTACCAAGTGTATCCGTAATTCTAAAGGTGTTGTTGGTTAAACCACTGGTAGCAACATAATATTCTTGTCCTGCTACCAATGGTGATGGCAGCGTTCCTGTGGTTGTGAATTTAATTATTGCTCCAGCCTGTAATCTATGATCAGAAAGTGTGAATACTGCTGGAGTCCCCACGCTTATTGATGTAAGCGTCTTACTTCCTGGTGCTCTGGTAAATGGTGTTGTTTCGTCAAGAACGAATGTCGCTGTTGATCCTGCTGGGTCGTAAACAAAATCTCTAACGTAGTTGACTCTATAAACCGCATCATCAACAATAAAGGAAGCCGGAAGATTGGGTGTTCTCTCCAATCCACCAACTGTAATTCGAGTATTGCCTGTACCGGATATAGTTGTTTCATGTGTAAATTGTAGGTTACCAGAGAAGCCATCAACAAACATACCACCAGCAAATGTTTGTGCATTTATTGATTTACTAAATGATGCTGATTCTTGACAGTATGGTGATTTAGCAAGTATCTGTCCAGTTGGGTCAAGCACCATCATGAATCCACCATGTCCCTGACATGTTACAGCACGAATGATATCTGCATCATTCATCAAGAAAACATCTAGTTGATCATTTTCTTTAGGTAAGTTTGCAACGCCACTTGCACTCATTACATTTTTCAATGCGCTCACGAGTGCAGTTGTTACTGAGGTAGTACCTGATTCAGCCACATAAGCATTATCAATTATCTGCGGATTGGTTGAAGAACTGGAAACTTGGTCTAATATTGTTGTGTTGGTAACAGCAGCATTAATCAGATACAATGCTCTATCAATTCCTGCTAGAGTTTCACTCAGTTGGTCAGTGATTGCTTTTCGGCCACTTGCACTTTGAAAATATTTTAGTCCTGCAGATATTGTTCTATTATACTCGCCGTACTTGAGATCAAAAACAATGGCGTCTAATATTAATCCTACATCTCTTTTACAAGTAGCACTGTTGTATGTAAATGATATATCAAATGGTGCCGTGTTTGTTGCAATTTGTTGATCAATCCAAGCAATCGTTTCATTCTGAATGAATGATTTGTTCAAACGAATAAGTTCTGCTGCTGATTTATATCCGCCACCGTTATCAATTTTAGGATATACAGGCTGTGATGTATCAGATAGATAGTGATAACCGTACAGTCTATCAGTCACCGTTAATCCATCGATGACAGGGTCTCTTCTAAATTTTGAAAAAGCCCACGGAGAACTAGATGTTCCTGGTCTTGGTTTTATAATTACACGCCTAAATTCATTACCAATTATGGCAACATTCTGAGGAATCTTAATTGGATAGTTCTCTTCGTATATTCCACTCTCAACGAATATAGAAATCTGTATCTGTTTGGTAATATCACCGTATGATATTGGTTCGCCAATTTCAAAGGCACCATACTTGATATCTATATCAAAAATTTCTCTACCTTCTGAATCCAAAGCACCTGTGTGTGCTAGTATCTGCGCAAGGGCACCGGAAGTCTCACCTCTTAGATATAACCCTTCTCTCAAGTCTCTTGTTCTAAATGCAACAGGGGTGTCAGTTAATACGTCTCCAGTAAAGTCTGTTCGCTGACCAGCAGTTTCTAAAAGGAACCTAGGTAGATCAACAGTGACTGAAGGTATAATAGTAAACCCGCTTCCTGCATCTGTTACTTCTATTCCAGTTATAGTTCCTGCGGATACAGTTGCAATACCAAATGCACCTTGTGCTGAAGTATCTGCTGCATCAGGAGTAATTCTAACTGACACCAAACTATATCCGGAACCTGGATTAGTTATTGTAACGTTATTAACTTTATATGTAATATTGAAAGTCGCACCACCACCAAACGCACTATCGGTTACGGAACTAACACCCGTAATTCCTGGCAGCACACTAAAATTACCAGATGACAGTTGTTTAAATGTTGCGATTGGTCCTGGATCAGTATTTCTTAAACTTAGAACTTCATAGCGTGCATTGTTAGCACTACCAAACGTGCTACCAATTTCAAGAATATCACCTATCTTATAGTTTGATCCTGGTGCATTAATTTCAATTGTATCGATACTCATCGTTGCAACACCAGCAAAACCTATACCGCTATCTGGTGAAGTATCAATAGCGTCAAGAGTTACTATGTTGTTACCGTTATTGTATGTTAATAATTTTTTATAAGGACCTATATCATTAATTGAATCTAAAACTATTTCTTCTGCTCTCTTACAAGCGGCTTCGATAGTTTTATAAGCATAAGCAAGTGCTCTACCCTGTAGAGCAGGACTTACTCCTGGCCTTTCATCTGATCCTGAAGTTGCAACATATAAATTAACGCTACTACCAAATGATGCACCATCCACATAACTTTTTGTTGCAGCAATTAATCCATTGTAGATTACGTCATCTTCTGGTTCTGGGGATCTAGATAATACTAAAGGACCAGTCATGGTTCCAAATGCACTATTTGGATTTCCTGTTTCAGGGTCGATGGCATTTACACCACCTCTAGAAATTTTAGTATCTACGTATTCTTTGTTTGCTGCTTGAGTGGGATCGACTGGAGTGTCCATGTCGAGAATTTTGTATGTATTACCACCCGATTTAACAGATAGGTTTCCGCCTAATTGTGGAGTGGTATCACCCGAAATTTCAGAAAATTCTGTTGATATAATGATCTGATTGGCATTACTTATTGTATCTACATTAACACCTACACCAGCAGTAATTTGTTTAAATTTAACACCGTCTGTAGTTTCATTGACTGTAACAACTGCACCTTCATTTCCTAAGAATGTTGCAGGAGTATCGTCCAGCCCGATGAATGTTAATCTTTCGCCTAAGCCTAGCGAACTGTATAGTTCTTTAAAGTTATCATTAACTTTACTAAACGAATCTCTAATACTATCGCCGGTTCCGTCATTGCCAACTACACCGGTATCAATAACTTTTCTTGCCATCTTTTCCCCTGAAGGTCCTTTTTACCTAAGTATTTATCAATTCATTCTATAAGCCTAATGTAAAATAGTAAATATAACTATGTTTTTAGGTACAGAACAAAAAATAACCGAACACACACGTAAGAGCAAGTTAGGTAAGGAACACAAGTATAAGCGTGTTAAAACCATAGCAAAACTCCAATGCGATAACTGTGACAGTGTATTTACCAGGGATTTAAAAAAGATCAGCAGAGCCCGGCTGAATAACAATTATTTTCATGTGTGTTCGAATTGTGATGCAAAAAGATTTGCACAAAAGAAGGGTGTAGAACAGAAGCACATATGGGACATGCCTGTTAATTCTGATATTGAAATTTCTAAATATTAAACTGAAAAACTTTCGCCGCAACCGCAACTTGATGTGCTGTTGGGATTTTTAACCTGTAGGTAAGAACCAAACACTTCTTCAACATAGTCTATTTCAGTACCTATCACATATAGCATGCTGGCACTATCTATTGCGAATTCACCGTTTGATAATTGTATTGTTTCGTCATCAAACTCCTTGGAGTCTGTCATTTTCCATTCGTATTGAAAGCCGGCACAGCCACCGCCCTTAACCTGAAGTCTGACGATAGGCTGGCCCTGCTTCTCAATAAGGCTTTCCATGTGCCTTCTAGCCGAATCTGTAAGATTGACTACGTCGGCCATTACTCGCTCTTCCAGATAGTCCAAGCGCCATATGCGATGGCTGCATATGCTAAAATTCCTGCAATAGGTTTAGCAATTAAAACAACTACTCCTAGTGCGATTAATACTGCTCCGTCCCACGATGTTCTTTCTGTGAAACGCTTTGCTACCCATCCTTTGAATTTATCTAACATAGTTTTCTCCTTATTTAGATTTGCGTGGTCTGCCACGTTTGGCAGGTGCTTTCTTGGCCGCGGGTTTCTTCTTTGCGGCCGGTTTATTTTTCACAACCATTTCCTCAGTAAGAACCAAAGGTTCCTTTTTGGAAGGCGCGAAAAAATTCTTTAACCAATTAAACATATTATTCTCCTTGTAATCTGTCGTTGACTATTGACCAGTTTATAATTTGCCATATTGAATTTAGATACTTGTCCTTGGTAGTATCAAGCAAATACGAGTGTTCCCACATGTCTATCGGCAGTGCAATTTTCATTGCCTGCTTGAAACCTTGATTGGGTATGAGCCCAATCTTTCCCTTGACATCCATGTAACACCAACCGCTACCTTGCAGTTCTTTTGCCTTGGCTATGAATTCTTCCTTGAATTTTTCGTATGATCCGAACTTGCTGTTAATAAGTTCTTCTGATGCTCCAGATGGTCTATTTGCAGAACTTGGTGCCTGTAGTGTTTGCCAAAATAAATTGTGCAAAACTGCTCCACCATAATTAAATGCGTCATCACCTTCCTTGTTATTATAACGATCAACATAGCCTTTGGAAAGAACACCATAATGCAGATCAATGGTTTCCTTGCTCATCACAGGTTCCAGTGCTGATCTATCATATGGAAGTTTTTCTAAAACAAGTGTTTCACGCTTGGATTCTGCTTCCGCAATAAAATCTTTCAGTTCTTTTAACATCTAGTGTATTTATGCTATTTGTTGAGCATATTCGTAAAGAGCGATACTGGCCAAATTTTTAGCCTTGCTCTCTACCATAATATCGGCGTAATCGCGGAATGTAAGTGCCCAATCATTCACAGCATTATTCCACATAAAGTCTGAATGTGCTCTAAGTTTTTGTTTTTTGTAACCCTCTAACAGCAACATATCCATGGTGGGTTTTTTATTAGGATCAAAATCCACAAGAACATCCTCACGTGATACTGAATAGTGTATGACAGGTCGAACGCCGCGCCAACTATCAACTATGCGACTAAATCTATCGTCGGTGGGTTGAATGTATTCTCCACTATTGACCCAGTGATGGTGTATGTCAAGAACGAGTGCGACATGGTCGGCAAGTTCGAGGCTTGCGTCGATGCCCCAGGACATTTCGTCATTCTCGATCGTGATCGTGTTTCGTGCTTCTGGCGAGAGTCTCGGTAATACATCAATGATGCCTTGTGGGCCTTTTCGACCGGAGATATGCACATTGCATTTCGCATCTTGAAATGATTGACCGTAACCCATCCAGCGGAAGACATCGGTGTGATATTCAAATTCTTCTATGCTCCTCTCAACAATGTTTGGATTGTCAGATGCAAGAACGGTAAACTGCCCAGGATGCATGCTAACCCTAACATCAAGAGCCCTTGCACGTTCTCCGACTTTCGCAAAGTTGGTTTCGCAATATTGTCTAACGTCAGGGCGACGCCAAAAATAAGACCAGGTAGGCTCAGTATAAACAGGAAGGACGTCACTGCCCAACCTAACCATTCGTAATTCATTTGGTAATTCTCCAACGTAACAGATAAGGTTCATGTATGACTGAATGTTATGAACCATGATATCCCATAGTCGCTGTTCTGCAACGTCCTTGGGTTGATTATTTAACCACCTAACAGTGGTTGCCTTTGTGTTCAATGGACGCTGAATCTCTTCGAGAAGTTTTTTCTTCTGAGTCTGATCAGGGTGCATGTATTTGCATGCGAAGCCTATACGTTTAGTCTGGGTTTGAGAATTCATCTTTTAATATTTTCCAAGTTTCTTTGTAATCCTTTACATTATAACAGAAGCCAAGATCATTGTCAATGATTTCCTTCTTTAATGGATAATCATTTCCTTCTGCATGCATCGCGTCTCCAAAGAAATGAAGTATGTCGTCTTTTGGATCAAAATCTCTTAGAATTTGACTCTTATCAGAACCCTTTGGAAAAATATCTATGCCTGTTTCGCCGCCTACCTTTGCTTGTATATCAGGAAACATGGTTTCAAATGCACGTGCTATCCTATTGCGTTCGTTTATGCGAACATCATGTTCCACATATAATTTTCTTTCTCCAAGAGTAGCATTCCTTCCCACTACCGAAAAGTTACACATTCCTGGACGATGCTCGAAGTGTAGTCCTGTCCTTAGAACAAATTTACTCTCGGTCATACACTGTGTTAAAAATTGTGTTGGTAATTCGGGTAAATGCCATTCGCTGGTATGAACATTCTTGTCCTGCTCCCAAGCATCACTTCCTGAGCAGTTATAAACTCTATCAGCAAAATTATAAATTTTTGATCCTACCTGTTCAAGTGTCTTGTTCCTATCACTTCCCGTAACAAGATAGGTGTAATTTTCAGTTTGAAAATTTAAAAACCACTTTTTAAAGTCAGGATCAATTGGTCTTCTGCTTGGTGTTAGGGTACCATCTACATCAAATATAAATCTATTAACAACGGTCATTTCCAATTTTCCACAACAAATTTATCCTGTACCTGTGCAGGATTAGGTTCTCCGTGGAATACTGCTATACAGCATTCCTTGTCAGGACTCACATCATTATTAACAGTTTTAAACAATCGTTGATTATGAATCATGTGTAGTTCTTCTCTACTTCTAATTTCCCACTTATAACTCTGTATCCATTTTTCCGGCCAAAATTTAATGATGTTCTTTGAAGTCTTCCATATCCAATCCTGGTCACCATGTAACTTCATTGCTGTTTTTGGTGCTTCCATAAATTGACGATAGATATGACTCTGTGTTCCGTGATTCCACGACATTACTGAACTGTTTAGATATTTCCAATTGCTATGGAATTTTCTATTAAAGTCTCTGATGCCCAAAAAGTCTGTTGTGAATGTTGTTGCTAATTTGTCTATGTTTCGGCAAATAACCACATCAAGGTCCATGTATAAAATTCTTCCTCTAATGGGAAGAACAGGATTAAACATTTGTACCTTGTGCCACCAACCCTTGGCATAACCTTGATTGGGTTGGTTAATTAGTGTTACACCCTGTATGGGAGTGTGATCATCAGTAAGGCAATAAAAGTTATAGGGCACGGTCAAGTGTCTTTCAACCATGTTCCTTAACCTTTGCACATATTCTATTGAATACTTGGTACCAAATCTAACACAGAGAATATTTACTTTTGCATCTTCGTTGATATCTATATTGCCATACTTTTTTCTATCGGCAATGAGTTGTTTTTCTAACTTGCGTTTGGCCTTGTTGGCCTTTCGTTCCTGCTTACTTAGATCGTATTTTGATGCCATTGATCATTTTCCCTAGCCCTGATAAGAATATTTAACAATGTCACCCACGACTGTTTTAAAATCTTTGAGGTGTAATGCATTAGGTCCATCACTTGGTGCATTGTCAGGATCCTTATGTACCTCTAAGAAAAAGTTTGTCACACCCATTGCAGATGCAGCACGAGCCAAGCCAGGCACATACTCACGATTACCGCCACTGCTAGTGCCCATACCTCCGGGTTTCTGAACGGAGTGCGTAATGTCATAAACAATGGGAACGTTATAATTAGCGAGCATAAACTGAAGGCCAGTGAAATCAGTGACCAAAGTATTATATCCAAAACTAGTTCCCCTTTCTGTTATCCAGACTTCCTTGGCACCTTCAGTCTTGGATAGAATGTTTTCAACGTCCCAAGGTGCAAGGAACTGTCCTTTTTTAATATTAACTATCATACCTGTCTTGACCGCAGCACGGACTAGGTCCGTTTGTCTGCACAAGAACGCAGGAATTTGTAATACATCAATTATGTCTTGATAGTATGCTCCTATTTTCAATATTTCATTTATATTATGAACATCTGTAATTATTTTTAGATCACGAACCTTGCTTTTAAGAACTGCAAAGTCTTCCATTGTTTTAGTCAATCCTTGCCCCCTAATACCTTTTAGGTTGGAACGATTAGCCTTGTCATAACTTGCTTTGAAAATGTATTCAATATTGTGTTTATCACAAACACTCTTACATTCCTTTGCAATCTCTAAACTGTCTGATAAGTTTTCGTGTTGGCACGGTCCTGCTATAATTCTAATTTTATGCTTCATAGATTGCACTGTTTGCTCCGTGTTCTGCACACTCTACCTTAACACAATAACAACGATTGTCTGTTGATTCACGTATAAGATTGTCTGCAAAGTTAAATGCATGTTCTGCGAACTTCTCTGCACCCACACCATCGAAGATACGTAGCTCTGCCAGTCCTTTTGCTTCGAGTTCTTTAAGTGTATCCAAGTGCGGATCATTTTTATCAACTGCTAATTTATGATCAAAACTATCTTCTAACCAAGCCTTCAAAGGTTTCAGCCCTCCAAAGTCCACTGCCCAGTTTTTGTTATCTAGTTCATCACAACCAAATGTAAATGTAAATGCTAATGAATAACCATGAAGCAAATGACAGTGTGAATGATCTGCGTTAGGCTGACGAAAGACTGCCGATAAGCCAATGTTGTGTCCGTAGTGTTTTGTACTGTAATGTTTTCCCATTATTATCTCCTATACTTTAATAATGGCGGCAGAATTAGAAGGGGTGACGCCAAGTCCTGTGTTAAACATAAAACTAATTATACTTTCTATTTAGGCAAAGGTCAAGTTCTTGGTTACCAAAACTTTATAAGAAACATTAGGATATTTCCACTGTTTGGGAAATTCCCAGGATTCTATATTGTGTATTACAAATTTTTTATTTGGAAAGGTTTTGAATACCTTTCCTATTTGATGAACCCAATATGAATAATCAATTGGTTTTGATTTTGGTGATGAATAATTCTGTGTTCCTTTATAGATATTATTCACTAACTCATTTTTTGAATAAAGATCAAATCCTACTAGATGTATTTCGGAAACTTGTTCTAGGTCAGCGGCTAATAGTACTGCATAAGGACCACTTCCCCAGTGTTCTGCCTGATCCTTTTTGAATTCCGTTTCATCTGGTACTTGGGGTAATTGGTGTATTCTTTTATCTTTTTTTATTTTTCTAAAATATCTATGCCACATATCTCTGACATAAATTTTAGTATCAGTAGTGTTGTTTCCTGTGATTGCTTCTTCAGCCATTCTTCTATCACAACAGACAAGATGATCTAAGATCATGTCTCTGTGAAGAGCGTTACATCCTATTGTAATGTCTGATTGAAAATTATTTAGGTTGATATTTTTGCGACTTTCACCATTGCCTATTACTAAGCAAAGCATTCAGACTACCTAATTTCGCCAAAGGTTGCCCAAATTCCTGGATTACCTGCTTGAACGCAAACCCAGCCAACATATGATTTTTGCACTGGTGCAGAATTCCAAACAATGTCACCAACATTATAACTGCCGGCTCTTGGTGGTTCTGAACCACTTAAATGAACTTTATTGTTAAATCTAATTGAACCATTTACATGCAAATCAACACTCGGATCTGGATTATTAACTCCAACTGCTAATTTACCTGCAACTTTAAGATCCTTATGGATCTTTACTGAACCACCTGCAGAAACCGAAAGCCTAGTTTCATTGTCAGTTTTGATTTCAAAATCATGACTTGCAAAAGTTCCGATAAATCCTTTTGTAAAGTCTTCGGTTCCTATGGTTACTTCGATTCCATCTTCTGCTACTGATAGTGCAGCATTTGGTTCTTCAGTTCCCAGCCCAAGCCTGTCAGTGTTTGAATCATAGTACATGTACTGATTGACACTTAATGATCCATCTACTATTAGACCCTTTAATCTTCCAACCTGTTTTAGATTACTCTTGGTAACACTCGCTCCAAGTTCGTTTTCGTCTAGCACTTTTACACCGTTTATTGAAAGGTGCTTGCCTTGTGCTATATCAACAGATTCAGAAGAAAATATTCTATCCGGATCTGATATTAGTGTTAGTTGCTTGGTATAGTCTCTACCAGCCCAAAATAAGCCCTTTCCATAGATTTTGTCCTTAAAACTAATAGAGCTATTAGCAGTCAGGGTTCCATCTTCTGTAAGTGCTATTTTAAGGGCTTCTAATGCTGAATTAATATCGTCTCTGTTCATACTACTATTTATTCTTTTTAAAGAAAACACATCGCTAGAATGTTTAATATGCTGCTATTAATAACGTTTCTGGATTAATTCTGCCGTTCATCTTGACTGGTGTAGTTGATAGTTTTTCAAACCAATTTTCAAACTTCTTGCGTGTGTTTAGGGTTTTTACTTCCTGCAATTGATCCATGGGTTTTCTTAATGTGCATGCCACGCTCCTTTCATCGTTAAAACGTTCAAGGGTGGTCCCTTTTACATTTAATCCACTTCCTTCTCTTCCTGCTCCGGTAGGATCCTCAACTGAAGTGTAGTAGATGCCTAGTTTTCTCGTCTTGGAGTTAAACACAACCAAGCACGTTGCTCCCACGATCTTCTCTGGTGGTATGCTGGATACTGCATACTTTTCGTCTGAGATCTTGTATTTCATCTTCTTAACCACTTGCTCTGGTGATTTCCTGCTTAGTTTTCTTGGCTTGCGATTGGCCTTGCTTTCCGCAATTATTGCATCACAAGCACCTATGATTGATATTACAAAATCATGCAGTTTCTTGATCTGCTTCTTATCGTAGTGTGCATATCCGTCCTTTAACTGCTGTGCATAATCCTTTTCCTGCTCAGTCATCTTGTCAGTCTTGGGTGGGTTTAGCAGTTCCTTGTATTCTTCAAGTGCAGGCATGTAATCAGTAATAAGTATTCTAGCCTGTGGTTGCTTACAGCCCTGTGCTCTAAGTTGTTTGGTAATTTCAATGCCCTTAAAGTCTGTAATTTTTTCTTCTGTAAAGTCATCAAACGCCTGTTCAATGAACTCGCTCATGATATTGGCCTGTTCTCGCATGCGCTGTTGAATCGTGGGAACGTATTTTTCCAATACCTTGGCCTTTTCTTCCTCTTCTTTCTTTTCTTCTATGACCTTTTCGCCACGGGTCAGTGCTTCTTCTATGCGCTTCTTGATGAATTCGCTTGCGGGTTTTACGTTACCGGTGGTTCCAGGAAGTGTCTGCCAGTGTTCATCATGCTTGGGATTAAAGTCTGGCATGCCAGCATTGAGCATGTTACATAAGATTGCCGCTGTGGAACTAATCGTATAGGAAGGAGCAGCCTTGCATTTGGCAATGTCTTCCTTGCTGTAGCCGTTCGTTTCCATCCAAGTCCATACAGCAGGCATTAGATCCGCAGGTTGGAAGTTATCATAATACCAACGATGCGTTCCTTGCCTAAAACGAGCATACTCGTCTCCAGACCAATCTTCCCAACCGGTCCAATCGGGTGACTTGAGTTTTGCTCCTCGTTTAACTTGTGGTGTTGCTCTTGCTTTTTTTCTAGCGGCCAATTTAGTTTGCTCCTTCAACAAAAAATAAAGTATATGATGATATATATCATTTGTCAAGAAAAATCATACTAAAAAGAATTAATCCCACAGATTCTCATAGTATCTGCCAAACAAACGGAAGCCATTTGATATTCTTTCCTGTTCGGCATCTATTGCTTCTCGTTGTGTTTTAATATCAAAGCGCATATACACATCATCCTTGTTTGCCTTAGAGTCGAAGGCGTATATCATTTCGTCCAAGACCCAGTTCCACCGTTCAAAGAACTTAGGATCAGTGGTTCCGTCCTTTTGATAATCCATTAGTTGCTTCTTGGTAGGACGCAGTTCCTTGGGAACATCTGTTACTGCTACCCAGGGAGCACCGTGCGTGGTAGCCTTTAGTTGCTTGAGCATTGGTAAAATAATGTGTGCAAGTGTGTGATCCATGCTCCAAGTATCCCAACGATCAATGTGTATCTTGACCTTTTGTTCTCTGCGATCAAGGAATAGATTAATGGTGCAGTTGTAGATAGTCTGCATAAGATCCTCAAACTTTTCAAGGAATCGTTCAAATCGTGTGTATTCCGTGGGCCAATCTACGTAGCCATACTTCTTGTTCATGTAGCGTGTATGAATGTTGCTCATCCATCTGTTGGGATATGGTCCAATATTAATTTTCATAATCTACCTCTTCGAAACTTTCCTTAATGTATGCCATATGATATTGCGAAGGGTAGTGCCTTAACAACCTACCTGCTTCTTGTCTAACTGCTCGTGGCACCCGTGGATACTTTTTAGGATCTCGCAAGTCCATAAGAAATCGTTCTACATTTAATACTGCGTTTGTGCGTTCAATTGGAAGTGTCATCTGCCCACCTTAACACCACTCAGTCCTGCTATTACCTTGTATTGTTCCCAGGCATTCTTTACTGCGGGACTTGCTTCGTCGTCTGGAACAAAGCATTCTAGCCAATAGTATTCCAGGCGAGGAACATGTGCATGTGGGTATTGCCTTGGCTGGTGGATCTTTCCATGATCATATAGTTGTATGGCCACATTGCGATAGGCATCGCATGCATCTTCCTCGCTTAGGTTTGGTTCCGCATTTGCCCATTCAGGATTGCTCATGCCACCGTAGCGATAGCCATCCCAGATGTTTTGCCAGTGTGCATCATTGTGCGGATCAAAATCCGTGCGGGCAATGATAACCAATACGTCATCAAAACCTACCCGTGCTTCAACGATGTCACGAAGGCACCTACTGAGTGATAATCCTATTTTCATTTAGTCTCCTTAGACTAAGTCTTCTGCTAGTGGGAATATATCCGCTATAACTTTCGCACAGGCGTGTGCGATTTCCATGTGTTCTTTCTGTGTTCCGTTTGCGCCACGCAGTTCAATGTAGTGAATCCACGAACGCAGCGTTCCATTCATGTATAGTCTTGTCTTTGTGTTGCCTTCCGGCAATACAGCACGGGCCTGTTCCTTGGCAATGCCATTTTCAATTGCCCATTCATATGCCTTCTTGGCGGCATCAATTACATCACGCTGATGGTTTTCCCACTTTGCGTGTAATTGTAAGTCATCCGTCTCAATTGAATTTTGCCTATTCTTTTCGTCCTGCAGCCTTGCGTCTCTGATGACAAACTGATTGCCAAACTCCGCAGGATCAGCATAGCGTTGGCTAAACTCCTGAAAAGCAAAACTACGGTGTCTTACAATTTGATGTGCAATATCACGTGTGGTGTTAATCTCCAGGCAGGCACTAACCATTTCTAATGGGCTCCAGTGTGCGTGTTTGATCAAATACTTGATTAACTTTTCCGATGTTTCTGAATTCATCTGATTGCTTGGATTGCTTACCCTTGCGCAATAGGCAATAAGTTCCTGGCAGTCATCTAGACCCAAGTCCTCGGGTGCCTTGGAATAGGAAATTAATTTTACACTAGTCATCTTCTTTTATTCCTTTCAATAATCTAATTCTGTGTTCCAGCCAATCAATGGCAGTATATATGTGTCCAGTGTCATGGGGTTGCA
>Ga0222718_10001967_pt1 | contig 18972 bp, 23 predicted proteins | sample C33_27DmetaG_FD_165045 | JGI IMG/M metagenome (GOLD analysis project Ga0222718, IMG submission 165045) | Estuarine water microbial communities from San Francisco Bay, California, United States - C33_27D | ecosystem: Environmental > Aquatic > Marine > Unclassified | place: USA: California... | reverse complement strand
TTATACATATCGTATCCCATATTAGTCTAGTGAGGCTCATTCAGAGCTCTCTTCATTTTCGGAGTCGAACGTGTCAACAGCTTGTTGACAAGCAAATTCAATGCTCGCCATTTCATCATGCTGTAGAAATCGTCCAGGGTTGGTGAGACCTCGCCTCACCCACTCCTGTCTCACTTTCAAAAAGTGGTAGACTGCCTTTCGTATGTTAGGCAGCACTCGCCACATCAGCTTGCTTATTTCTTCGTCCGTTAGCTCAGTAATCGGTCGTTGTAGACCGATTGTGTCAGTGATATTGTAGTCACTCATCTAGTAAGTCAGTTCAAGGGGTCTCGAATGCCGCTTTCACCAAGCACCCATCTGAGAGTTTTTTCAACTCCCTCAAGTGCCTTCGCGTTTCTAGCGGCGTCTTTCATTGAGTCCTTATCCTGAGTCTTTTTTGCATGCTCATAGAAGCGCACCCATTGGGCGCGCTTTGCTTTCGCATCTTCGAGCATATCTTCAATCTCGACCCACGTTCTGTCATAGGTTCTCATGACTTCCCGGCGGGTGAGCGTCCCTTTTGAATTTATCTCCATAAGTTTCTAGTTACCTCATTCAGAGGCGTGATTTTGCTTGAAGTCGATAGTCCTAATATCCCGCCAAGACACCATACAGGTGCAGTTACCTTGGCGGATATGGCCTACCGCTCCACAGTGAAGGCACTTCACATTTAACCAACTGTAAGTCCCATAACAAGACGAACAGAGTTCATAATCGTAGTTTTCTTCACTCGCAGTGGATAAGTCTAACTCATGCTTGCATTCGTCACTCATCTAGTTACGCTCACAGAGGAGGTGGCGCGATTCGGTAGGCAGCCGCGTAGGCCAACTTATCCGCTCGTTCGTTCCACCTGAATCCTCGGTGTGCGCGAATGTGCTTCGCGGTGATGGTAATCCCGTCCATGTCAAGTTCGTCTTTCAATTGACGGCACTTTTTGACAAGTCCAAGATTTTTGTTCGCAGACCAATTACCAAAAACAATGTTCATCGCATACTGAGAGTCAGTATAGATAGTAACATCAGTAGTGTTGGCTAGGTCTTTAACCTTCAGCATAGCAAAGTAAATCGCACTAAGCTCTGCTGTGTTGTTGCTTCCAACATCTGCCCCGATAAACTCGGGTTTGGTTCGGTCAGTCACAACAGGGCCAAAGTCTTCGAGAAGAACTTGGCCACCATCGTGGTTGCTCCCTGTTTCACCTTCAACAACGACAAGTCCCCACCCTGCGGGTGTATCTGGGCTTGCCACATTGTTTACAGCACTTCCATCTGTGTAAATTGTTACACTCATCTAGTTAGAGTTTCAAAGATTAGAGTTTTTCACAACTCTGTTAAAGTCCACTTTCCAGCTTCCTTCTAGCACTGCTTCAAACCGTTCACCGCAGATTACGCATACTGCTTCACCGTGTATCACGGTTAAGCATCCGCTAGCTCCACTAAAGTCTGTATAGTAGCTGAAGTCGTCATTGTGCAAGCACTTAACAGACTTTCTGAACTCTTCTAACTCTTTGATTTCGTCAGGAGTATACTCCTTTTCACTCATCTGGTGAGACACCAAACACTCACCTAGCAAAGCGTGCTAGGGACTTAGCGTTGCTGCGTTCGATAGCAAAGCGTTCGATAGCAGTAAGCGTACAGGCCGCCGTGCTAACTTGGAATACTTTTAGTATCTAAATTTAGCACAGCTGCAGCTCCCGGCACTCGTCCGCTCCTGGACCAGGCAGTGACTGCCGGGTCGGCTTTCCTGCTCATTTTCACACTTTGATACTCTTAGAGTTCTCTAAGGTCTCTTTTTGTTTCATGAGCTCGAGCTGTGCACTCCAGCGGACGTTCGTCGACACGAGTTTAGCTGTACAACTAAACTCACTGTCATTACATCAGTGTAAGTCCCCTCAGTTCATCTACGATGTACTGAGAGTGAGTAACGTCATAGTTACCTCAGTTGTTTTAATGTCTCTAGTTACCTCAGAGGCCCCAACGCTTAATTGCGTCGTATTGCTCTTTGGTAAGAGGGTGAAGATACTCTTCGTCATCTTCACTTATCTCATTTTCTTCATTGAAGCTTTTACGAATTTCGTTAAGTTCTTCAAAGGTGCGCCAGTTCATCACAGTATACATTTGCCAACCACAGTCAAAACACTCTTCGTCAGTTTGTCCTGTCTTATGGTCACTGTAGTACTGCATATAGCCGCCGCACATTCTGCAGTCTTGGCTTCCGCCGTCTCCGCTCATCTGGTGGAGAACCAGATACTCAGCATATATTCGCTTTGATATGGTAGTCTGTTTCTCTTAGGCTTAACCTTTGAATCTATACGCGTGACGAAGTAGCACGAGGAACCCGTAGGTGTCCGTATGGCTCTCCGCTTTTACGCAGTAAGTCGATTAGTCTGCCTATCGCCGTAGGCGATTCGTGCAACATCGTGACGGAGACTACCGTCTTCTTTCTTGATTATGGTTAGGTCGGTCCCTCTTTCTACGGAGGTTTCCGCGCCTTAGCCTCAGTCATGTGCTGTCTATAGGATGTATGGAATACATTCCTTAGCCTTGACTTGGGGTTGTAGACTTCCTTAGCCTGTAGTCTATTTGACTTTAGGTCAAATCGAAGTGAAAAACCCCACGCATCCGACCTGCCAACTTCCGTTTCCGAAGCGTCTCACCTGTGTATCAGATTTAGCGCGCATGCATTACTGCTGGCCCTAGCTTATCTTTTGTGAAATACACCGGTGGAATCTTCGGAATTGGAGTTGGCGTGTCGGGAGTCGTGGTGGTTTTTTGCTGAGAAGCGTCATTGTTTCCTCAGCGTTTAGTTCTCCTGGTGAGAGCCAAATCTCCGCTTGGCGCAGAGCGGCCTCAAGCACATAGGTCTCGTTAAGTGTACTTCCATCCCCGCAGGCTCGCCGCAGGTGAAACAGGCCACCTTGAGTGAATGTAAAATCGCCGGATTTTATACTCACGACACCTCGGCCTGTTGCGTCTATCTCGGCACGAGATAGAGGATGTAAGTGTACTTTACGAGGCCGTGCCCTTTGGCACATCCGTCATAGTTTCCTCAGATGTTAACTCTCTGGTGAGAAGGCCATTCGTGCGGGCGATTAAAGCCATGTGCGCAAGCCGGATTTAACCGACTGGAGCTAGACTGACCGCATGGGAAGTCTAGCGACACAAGGCAAGTGAGCGCGTTAAATAGCAAGGCTATTTACAGCAGAGGGGACTTTGCCCCAACGCAGTCGCCCGCACGCTTGGTGCGAATGCACCACTCGTCATCGGTTTCCCTCATAGTTTTCTTCTCTGGTGGAGGCGCAGTTAGACTTCTGCGATGAATCGAATCGTCATTTTGATTTATACCCTCCTAGTGAAAGTCATCGGACTTTCTTCCAATTGCCATCTTTGTCTTTTTTGTGGACTCCGACTAGTCCGTCCATGAATGAATCCATTCCGGCCTTAGTCATGCCCATTCTCCCGTTTCCGATGTCGCGGTAGTGGGGCGGGTTTACTTTGTGTTCAAGTTTGGCAATTCGTTGTTCAAGCTTTACAATATACTCTCTCATTTCAAGAATGTAGTCATATAGTTCTTTGCTCATCTGGTGAGAAACCAATTACCCACCTAGCACCTAGCGTGCTGTGGCATTGCGTCTCAGTAGTTTGGAAAAAGTCTGTTTTTAACTTATTTTTACTCGGGCGGGGTCCCTATGTATGTCGAAGTTTTCGTGTTCTGGCTTAGTTAAACCTACAGTGCTTGCACTGCGAACTTTGAACATACACAGGGGACTGTGGAAGCCATACGCTGCGAGTATTCGCAGCGGGCTTCGGGCCGTTCTAGGGTCGTGAAAATAAGTTTGTTACAGAGCTTTTTTCGTGTCGGCGTTTGGGGCCGTGCGTGGCATTTGCTGTCTCCGAGGTCCTTGAGGAACCCTTTGTTTGGTACGACTGCCAGGGACACTGCTCTCCAGTTTTGAAAACTGGAAGAGTTTTACTACCTTTTTATCGGTATTCAGTACCCACTTACCCCACTACTTATCACCGAGACGTCGCCACTCTCAGCCGAGTCGCAACTCGGTGATTAGTAGTGGGTTACGTCATAGTTACCTCAGTAAAGTTTCTCTGGTGAGATACCAGATAGCACATGATTCGGTAGGGCTCTTCTAAGAAGAGCCATAACTGGTACCTTCCATAAAGTCTGGACATGAGGTGCGGTGTCGCAGAGCGAAGACGCAGTCTCCGTTAGGAACGCATGTTCACTCTGAGCCGTTCTTCCTGTAAAGGATGTTGTGGTCGGCCTTTAGGCTGACGACAAAGGCGTTTGCGAGTATGCTATGCGACACGCTACCGAAAGTAGGTAAGCGCAGTCCGCAGGCCAAGCGTCCGTTAAACGGTGTCTAGACTTTAGGTTGGGTAACAGTAGAATCAGCGTCAGTTCCACGCTTGCGTGGAACTGCGACCCGTAGGTGTCGAGCTTTTGCGTGCCGGTGAATACCACCTAGCCGCAGGCGTGCCACGTCATTGTTACCTCAGTGTTTTAGTATCTCTAGTAAGCTTAGCAAGTGCAGCTAAATTCACCACATGTGGTGCAAATAGTTGCTTCTTCCGTCACTTGTTTTGTTTCTTGCATCAGACGCTCGACATAAACTGCCGCGTCCATCAGCTCTTCTTGCAGATGTTGTAGCCATTCAAGAAAGTTCAAGTCAGTGCGCTCCATGGTAACCCCATATTTGGATTTACCAACTTTAGCGCGCTCTTGAATCTTCTCACAGACTTTATCTTCGATTCTGCTCATCTAGTCACTCCTTAGGTAGAGTAAGGTTATTTGCCTTACCCTCCCCGAATTTAGGAGCGTTGTCTGGAAGCTGTTTCAAAGGAATTCTCTCGACACTTCTCACGAAGTTAGCAACTTCCTGTGCTACAGGAATGCTCATGTCGGTTTCGAGTCGTTCCACGAACTCTTCTACAGATGAAGACTTTTCCCAAACGAATACAAACTTAGCAGTGTCAACTTTTTGAGTTTGGATGCTTACTTCCTCACTCTTTGCTTCTTTAGCATAAGGTTGCCACTCCGTATTTATTCGATTTAGTCGCCTCCATTCCATGTCCCGCCGAGAGCGGGCTTCTTGAAGTCGAGCCTCAGCCTCTCGTTGTTCACGAAGGCTCCTAGTCTCTTCTTCCATTTGAGCAATCTCGCTGTTAACGCGAGCAAGCTCAGTTCTTTTATTAGCTTCGTCAGTCGAAATAAGTATTTTCCGTCTCATCTAGTGAACTTCAGTAGTTTCTTTCACGAGGCAGTTCCTTGAGTGGAACACCTATGCGCCTTCGTATGTAGTCAGCAGTTACTTCTGCTTCTTCGATGGTCGCAACAAAGTCAAGTTTGTTTACAACCTCGAGAACAGTTTCGCTTTCTTGCCAATAGAAGGTAAAGTGAGCAACATGGACTTTTCCAGTCCCCACACTACCAAAAGCTTCAGCGATGATTTCATCTGCTGTTAGATTTTCTGATTCTCTGTTAATCGGAATAAGTACTTTCCGTTTCATCTAGTAAGTCAAACCCAGCCTCCTCTTCGGACGCCACCTTTGCCTTTCTTCTTGTTCCACTTGGCGGAGACTTTACGCCACAGGGCGAACCCTGCTGCAAAGCCAAAGCCAATCAGAACATACATCAATACTGTAAGTAGTAAACCCAGTATATCCATCTAGTAAGTTATCAGTCTACAATGTAGACCTTGACTATTTTTTCTACGCCACGCATTTTTCCATCGTCCCAACACTTCTTACACATCTGTGGGTGTTGGTAACTGTCGGTGCTATAGCCAAAGTAGCCACCACAGTAAGCACACTCGTCTTCTGAGACTCGCATTCTTTGTGTTTCGTGGCACCAACCAGTCCACTTGGACTGGTCGATTCTTTTGCTTTCGTGGGCATATCTTTCGTGTTCGATACAATCATCTCTCATCTGGTGGAAGACCATCTCTGCGAAGTTCATGAAGTCTTCTGAGCCGGAACCTTGGACTTCGCAGAGAAAATCTGCAGAGTCTACTGTCACCGAACCGGAAAAGACCCATTGGTGTTCAGTCATACCCTGTCGGCTCAAAAGAGCTCTCCGTACAGCGTTTGTTCCTTTAGTTTCCTGGCTCTTAGTCAAGTAGCAGCGTCCCGCGGGATTGCTGCCAACGCAGATAACTCCACAATCCCGAGGAAGTCGTTCCCTTAGGTTGTCTATCCGACAGGATTGTGGAGTATTCGTCATAGTTGCCTCAGAATAAAATCTTCCTAGTTGCTCATGCTATAGGTGCATCAGCTTTGAAGGTCCATGCTTTATCACTTATGTCAAAGTCGTCTTTAGTGACAACTTTGCACAGTCGCATGGTCTTGCCGTGGACAGTCCCAGGAAGGCGAATGATTCGCCTTGGGTCCTGAGTGACTTCCCAGTCAAGAAGGAGCTCACTGTCTCCTTTGAGTTCTGTTACGATACTCTGCTTGGCATTGGAGTGAAACCCTTGAGTCCCATCTTTTTCCATGTGCGCTTTGTATCGCATAAGTTCAAGTCGATTGAGTCGGCTAGAGTCCCAGTCTTCGAATATCAAGTGGAAGCCTTTGCTGCCACTAAATACCATCATGGGTGTCTTATCTAGCCCCGCGAGGAAATACCTTGTTCGGCTTCCTCTGCGACTTTGCATAAACATCTGTATGGTGTTAAGCAAAAGCCGATTCATCATGTTTGCTCCTTCATTGTAGTCTGCGTTGTCGTAGTCTACGTCAAAGTACAAACCCTGGTAGAGCATCGTATCATGATACTTACTCAGGGTCCATCCCTTCTTTTTCATTTTTGCTTTACCATGCTTCCCTTTCGGGTCTGGTCCGATTCCTTGCGGATTAAGCCAGGCGCTCGTTGTGTAGTAAACATGTAGCGGAGCTAACCTCCTAAGCCACTTGAGTAAAGTTCTCTTGTGACGGAAGTTGTCCTTGATTACTCGCACAACGATGCGTTCTTGCTTATCGTCCCACAAAAAAAAGCGGAACTGTCGGAACCCAGCATCTTTGGGTAACCACAGCTCCGCTTCGGTAATCGAATTGTAATACGCTCGGATTCGCTTGACTTTAAGTCGGTGTTCCAAGCGCCGTTTTCTCCGATAAAGCGGACTGAGTTCTTGGCTTTTGCGAAAAGATTCTCGCAGTGCCATCATACCCAATGCCCCACTTGAATAGTCATGACATTCACAATCGTTCTGTCCTTTCCTATCGCAAGCGGGGTGATGCCGCTTTGGAAAGCGGGATTTCATAATCCCCGCTACTTTGCTTGGACTCAGCACAAAGTGTGGCAAGTCCATAGCATGGTGTTCGCATAAATAGTCGCCTGCTCCGACCTTTAGTTTACAGCGTTTACCGCTGGTGGTCTTTGCGCGACATCTTGTCTCATTGTCTTTCCAATGTGTCATCTGGTGAAGAGCCAATGTATCCTACCTAGCACGGGGAGCGTGCCTGCGACATACCCGGTCTCCCTCGTTTAGAGAGGAGAATGGGGTGCAGAGGACGCTTTCAGGTTGCTCCAGAATCAGCTGCCTTTTCTTCAGCTTCTGGGTGGCACGTTACCAAGCAGTGAGCTTCCTCGCAGTACCCCGGTGGAGCCAAAAGTTCTTTCTGGGCTGCCCCTAAGAACTTTTTGTACTCGTTGCCATCCTTCTGGATGTGCATCCAGAACGACAGCAAACCTGTCGCCTAGCGTTGAGTCTGTAGCGTAGGTGACTTGACCAGAGGGGTCAAGTCACCGTAGCGGTTTCCCCTAGCTTTCTCCTGACTTGAACTCGTTCAAATCAGGAGATATGCTGAAGGTCTGGATACCGTCATCGACTTTCGTCTCAGATTTGGTCTCTTCTGGTGGAGAATACAGTATTCTCAGCGTGCTCGCGGAATTGCAAAGACACAAGCGCATTAGGAATGGTGCTTACCATTTCAAAGAGCTTGTGGGTTGTAGTTCCCCGCAGCGAAGCCGCAAGGTGATACTACAACGCACTGTTGCCCGCGATTAACGATTCGATTCGATTGCATTAGGACCAAGATTGGCTGGCTCATGCCTGCTAATCGTAGCGGGAAAGTTACGGTTGTCGCTGGACGACACCGTCAACTCCCTGTAGGCAAGCACAGAGTCGTAGACATTGTGCTTGGTTAGTCCGTCCACAGTTCTCGCGTAGCGTTTACTGTGGGATGCAAAGTGACCGCAGCACAGCTGCAAGCCAAAGTACCGACCAAGTAGCAAGGCAAGTATCCATAGGATACGTTAATGATTCAAGCATTTCATACTCGAAGGCTAGAGGGTTGCTTAACCCGTAACTTAAGAGTTTGAAAAGGTGTTACACGGAGTAACCGCAGCGAAGCCGCAAGGTTATGACCGTGTTAACCGGTGGTTGAATTATTATGCCGCCGCCTATACGAGGTACTTTGTGATTCAGAACGCTAGGCGTAGCCGTCGTTCTTAATCATGTCACGTTCGTGAGAATCGTGTTTCCGGCACTAGCGTTGTTAGACCAGAGGCACATACTTCAGTATGGACTCTGGGCTTTCTAGGCCCGTAAAGAGGTCAGTAAACAACAGCGGGAAGCAGCGTCACTTCGGTGAAGCTGCCCTTTGGTTTGTCGCGCTGTTGTAAGGCAAGTTAGGTAATCCGATGGGCGAACCCAAGGATTTTCGTTACTTGCGAGGTTGCTGACCGTCAGGGCAAGGTGTAAGCTTGCGCTGCTTGTCGGGCCGTGCCTTGACTGAGTTTACGTCATCGTTTCCTCAGTATTGTATATCTCCTGGTGAGGAGAAGACCAGTTCTAAGGGCCTTCCCTATTGCTTGCGAAACTTTAGTTCTTAGCACTCCACTTGAGTGCTGCAGAATCGCAAGCAAATGCATCTAGCGCGTGACATTTACCTTGTAAACACCATGCGCGTGCTGGGCTTTAGCCAGTGCGTCATTGATTTCTCTCAGCGTTAGTTTCTCCTCTGGTGGAATACCATTACACCCACATAGCGTATGCGTGCAGGGGCCTTCGTTGTGGCGTCATCCATTGTACTTTCGCATCTTTACTCTGATGACTAAAGATACTTCACGAAATTTCAAGTGCTTTTATCGAAACTTCAGAAGTTTGAAAGATTCACAAAATCCTAAACGCTGTACTGCGAGCAAGTCGCGCGAAACAGCTTTTGTGACTTTCCTTTTCTTTATCTTGAAAGCGCAAGACAATACCATACAATCTCGTAAGAACTACCACATAATGTGGTAACGTACAGATACATGCCCCCTTAGCAACCGACTCTCACAAGAAGTTCCGATGTAGTCTCAGGATAAAGGCCGCATGGCCATTCTGAGACGTTAAGCATCGAGTTCTCGTAGTGAGATTCGAACAGTGGTCTCTACAAAGCTGTAGTTACCACATTATGTGGGCAACGTCATAGTTGCCTCAGTTGTTAAAGTATTCCTGGTGAGAGCGCAGTTAGACTTCTGCATGCGACCCCCCGGCCACAGCCAAGTGAACTTAGCTAAGTCATTTTGATTTATCTCTCTGGTGAACGGAACCAGTGCTTCCGTACATTTACCTGCGCGTGACGCGCGTATCTTGGTAGTCAATCTTGACGGCGTTTTAGAAATATGAGGAAATGTTTCCTTATCGTCTTGTCCGTATATGTGATTGATACCGAAAACCTTTCCGCAGAGCAATTTGCCAGCGTACACGCCTTTCGCCTATTGTTCTTAGTAGAACCTTGGCTCTGGGCTTTCGTTTTTCGCTTAGTGCCAGCAAATTGCGAATGCGGAGTTGGTTAAGGTAATCTGAGTTTCTCTTGGATAGAACCACGAGTCTCAGTCGTTTTAGCTACTGTAGGGTGTGCGCGGCGGATTGCCGCTTCTAGATTTGACACGATAGTGTCTTGTTGCGAGGTCTTGGTTCAAGAGCTCACGAGCTTATCTAGATATCCCAGTGTGTAACTCTCTTTATGATGTATAGAATTCCTCGTCATAGGTTTCCCTCAGATAGTTCTCGTTCTAGTTCTCCCAAATTACTTTGCTAAGGTCGTCTCGCGGACTTCCAAAGTGTTTCATTTAAGAGTAGAGTCTGGGCTCAGACAGTAGAGTCATCGCCGCCTTGGGTGTTCAGACCGGCGCGCAACTGCTCGAGACGAGCGTAGTATGCGTCACCTTTCTTCCCGTTGCGCTTGGGGTACTCTTTCAAGTTAACCCCTTTGTTGCGCAAGTTGCGGGCTCGCTGCTGAACAGAGGCGAGCTTCAGCGCAAGGGCGTCAGCTACCTCTGCCTCAGAGCTTCCCTGCTCCCAGGCGGAAATGAACTCCATGTCATCGACCCAGGTACGCTTGTCGTCTTGCGTAGCCTGTGCTTCTTCCACAGTGTTTACCTCCTAGTTAAGAGTCATTTCAAAGGAGCGTCAGGTTGGAGAGCCTTTCAGCTACACCAGACCTTACTGCTCGAATACTGTTGACTCGAGTTGCTATACCATCGGCTACATCAGCGTAAGGGTCACTGTGGAGGTCGATGTCGCCACCCAACATAGTTGTTAGGTTGCTGACACGAACTCTCAGTGCATCACGCTGACCCGACAAGGAGTTGAGGCGCTCTTCAAAGCGCTCTACATTTTCCTCGTCAAAGCCTTGTGCTACTTCGAGCACTTTTTGTTGGTATTCTGCAATCTCGCGACCGATGTTTGTTTGAATATCCTGTCGGATGTAGTTCATCTGTCGCTCATTGTCAATGTATCCCAATACTCTTAGGTTGGTTCTTGGACGGTGCCAGGCGCGAGGCCTGCCACGTTCGTCGAACCAGTTGTTGTCTGAAGAAGTGCCTTGAAGTGCGTTGGCGCTACCAAAGTTCTCCAACAAAGTGGAGTAGTTGGTAAGCGTCGTGAGATAATCGTCGTTATCTCCAACCTTCGGAATGAAGTAGATGCCCTGACCGCTTCGATACGGTAGGCCACCCAACTCACTCGTCAGGACACGCACAATTCTGTCTCTGAGCATCTTTTGGTCAATGCTCGTTGCCACGATTTGGTATTCTTCCATGAGTGCTGCGGTAATCCGTGCAAACAGATTTCCATCGACACTCATGTCGTCCCAAAAGGGCGTCACAGTAAGACACTGAGTGATTTGAGAAAGACTTGCTTGTGCTTCTTCTGACTTACCTTCCCACACATTATCCATGTAGGTGGTTCGCCATTCAGCCACGTTAAAGTTCTCTGGAGGCCGGAATTCCAACCTAAAGAGATTCTCGCGGCGCACATCGTTCTTTCCTCTCGCTCTTCCACGAGACTCAACTTGGACAGCATACTCGTTGCCTCTTGACAACGACACTACTTTGATGGTTCGGTCCACTGGACTATCCCATCCTTCCGCCACTTCTAGCGGAGGTAGTACCAATCCCTCGAGATTTCCTCGAGCGATAGCAAAGCTGTCTTTGAGTCTCCTGATTTCAGGCACAAAGGCTCTCGTAAGTTCGAGACCCCTTGCTACCTGTACGAACGAAGAGTAATCCACTCGACCACTCGTTACCGAGTAAATCGCCAAGTGCCCTCTCGTTGCAATCTCAGTGTTGCCTTCAATGACATATCCTTCATCTTCAGTTGATTCGTTTTCACTCATCTGGTTGAGGGAGTTAGCCACCTTATAGGTGCATTCAACTTAGCTTACTAAGCTAGAAGTTTGGTGTCTATACATCATTGCTTCTTTCATTTCAGCTTCTGCTAGTTCAGTAACTAGCCAGCATCCAATCAATCAAGCTCGATGTATTCGAGCACCCTAACTCTCACAGCGAGACTCGCAGTCTCTTGCCCCTTCCTGGGCTTCAGTAATTTTACCTCTCTTTAATTTAATAGACTCAAGTATACCCCCACATCCACGGAAGTATCTTGTTAATCTAAGAAAGCTCGCAGCTCTCTCTGCACGAATGCATTCGAAAAGTCTACTTGATTTTTTCCCATTTGGGAAACTCATCGGGTGTTGCTAACCCTTGCCTACTCTGCAGGCTCATCTCTTCTCACAGCCTAGGGTGTTTAGACTGATATCTGTGGTTCTTATGGTCTCCAATTTCCGATGTATTTAGCAACGATGTCAGTGTTCGCACACACTTAACACAGGAATCCCTTCCAGATTCGAGGCTCGCTCTCGACTATGGCTGACTTATGCAATCATTCCTTCTGTTTTTCCCTAGCTCGCCGGCTTTGACGAACATCAGTGTGTGCAAACTCAGACTAGTATCATTTGGTCTGTATCATAGGAAGGGTCACCTTGTGTTTGTTTTTGATGGGCCCTTCTAGCCAACTGATATTGTGCTTCTTGCCTACTAGCACAGTTCGCATCCAGTCATTTTTCATGACTCGAACACGGACCTCATATGAGGCTTCAAATGCTGAATGAAGTGAAATAGAATTAGAGACTACACCGTTTACTGGAGACTTAGTGACCTTCGGGAACATTTTCACAAGTTCCTTTTTGGTTACCTTTCCTCCATTGGTGAGTCCTGTTGGTTTCTTAATCCACTTCTTCTTTAGTGTTTGATAGTCTTCAAGCTGCGTCTTATGGCGGCTTTTTGACTCCTTAACAACATCAGCAGTTGCTTTTTTGTTTTTAGTAGACTTTGGCTTTCGCTCTGGCGCGGGTGGCTCCTGCACAGGTTTGCTCTCCGTAGAGTGCTTTACCCTGTTGTGTAGCAGTAATCCACCGGTCGTTTGAGCGGTAAAATCACATATGTCACATTTGTAACTCATGCTAGTATCAGAAGTTTTTGTTTATCTGATGTGAGTGATTGATTGCTGTATCTTGCGGAAGGCTTAGCTCCCGCCGAGAAATGTTTGCTCTGGTTACTACTTGTTGTTCGGAACTAGGCGTAATAGCGGTCACCTTTCCAGTTGGGAAAGTAACTCTATACCGACTCAGTTCAACTAAACTAGCAGCACCGTATTGAAACATGTTGCCTTCAAAGTAGGGTTCTTCCTTTAGTAGGAATTGGTAAACCCCAGGCTCTAGCTTGTGGCTAGTATTTGTTTCAGTGTCAAACATCTCAACTTTAATTGGGATATTCAACATATCCCCAGCTATCAAGTCCTCTAGCTTTTTAACAGGCTTGACATCGGGCTCAATGTCTGTTCGCCTAAAGAGCGACAGTCCATTGACGTTACCAAATGCAAGAGACAGAGTCTCAGGTTTTGGTAACCAGTCCCGATACACTTCCTCCGGCTGCTGCCGTCGGAAAAGTTTGACTTGATTTAGAGTCTCCTCTTCATCAGTTACAATATCTTCAGGCTCATCTAGGAGCTCCAAGTATGCATCTACAAAGTGTCTACTTCCAGTTATTGAGGCATCTTGAGCAGGTAGCTCTAGCCTCGCCCTTACTGAGTACTCGCTAGACTTATGCCCTACTATGTTAGTGTAGGGAAAAGTGTATGCGTAGTTGAAGTTGTAGTGATATGAATCACAACGACGTTCAAATCTCAGTAAGTCTGTAATTTCTCCAACCAAAGTGTAAGACACATGATAGTGGTCAGTGCTCACTTCACTTCTTGGTCGGTCTATTACAGTCTGTAGTATACTTTCTAGGGTTTCTCGCTGTGAACTGTCTAATTCGAATTCTGTGCGATTATCTCCAGTACTTCGCTGCAGTTGATTTGCAAACTGCTGAAGTCTAGCGGCTGCTGTGTAAATGTCGTCTGTATCTCGAGACCAGTTACGAGCAGTGCTCCAGTTAACTCTGTAGATACTTGTCAAAGCAAAGTTGCTTCCAAACCTCTCTATTGAGCTGCTTACCCTGTTGAGGTAGAGCCCCGTCCCCATAAGGCGGGGCGCTCTCACAAGATTGTCAGTAAAGGGGTTAGCTTCAGCAAGGCATTGAGCACTTGCTATAATAAGCTCCTTTGGTTTTGTTAAGTCAAGTTGGTTATTTACACGAGGAGGTGTGCAGATATATGCTGCACGCCCTGTGGTCATAGCCTGTAATGTTTCAAAGATTTCATCTCTTTGTGTCATCTAGTAAAGCCATTGTTTAGATGGCTTATCAATTATCGGTTGTCTCACCGGCCTTTGCCCGCTTGACCTTCAGATACATCTGTGGGTCAGAGTTGCGGGCATTACGCGCCGACGTACGGAAGACATACACTTCGTCACCAGGGTTGATGACAAGTGGTTCCTCCAACTTCGGCTTGCCGTAAAAGTACTCTTCCGAGCCATTATTACGGCGGCGTCTCCACAAGCCGGTGATAACACTAAAAGCAGCATTTGCCATAGTTTTACCTCCTAGTAAGGATTCAAGGTATCGGCTGATACAACTCGAATCCAAAGTACATCTTCAGTGGAGCGAGGAAGGGGTCGAGTTCGTTTTTGAACACGATGTCTCCAAGCTCGTGATGGAAGTGGGCTCCAGATATCACCTGCCACGCAGGTTGGTTCTTTCGCTGATAAATTAGCTTCATCAAACGCTTTTGGTAGCCACACTCTCGTTTGAAAATGTAGATTGGGGCCAAGTAAGTTTCTCTCAGGTCCTTCAGTTGAGCGACATAAGTCAAGCAACTGTCGGTTTTGTGGTACAGGGTGTAGGTAATTGTCCATACTCCCTCCGGTATCACAACGTCTGCCTTAAACTTCTTTGGCGCTGCCTCTAGAAACTCAGTGGGGGTCATTTCAGAAGGTTCGTTACGCTTGTAGTGAACGACCTTGTCCGACTTCGGTTTCCTTGGCTGACTAGTGTTCCCGCCAGTCATGGCGTTAAGTCTAGCAGCCTTATCGGTCATCGAATGTCCTCCAATAGTCGCTTCATTGCAAGGAGCTTAGTTGGGTCAAGGGCGGTTTTTACCGTTTGACCTACTTGGCTAAAGCTACTCAGAACATAGACCATTTGATTTGGTCGATATCCTTCTTCTAAGTTGCTCATAGCCAGGCTCCCTAGCGCAGCAGGAAGGTGATGCAAATCACGCTTCCTTGCTGGAGTGCGGACAGCAGTAAACTGATATCCATCACTTCCTTCTTCAACGAACCCCAAGTTGGCGAGATGAGACGCAAAGTCGTGATATGGTTCCCCAGACAAGTTCAACTCGTCTAAGTAGTCATTCACCGCTTTAATCAGCGTTCCATTTCTCACCGTGTAGTTTCCAGGGTGTCCATGCTGTTCCCAGTTAATGTTCATAGCTAGTAAACACAACATCAGTTGTCTTCTTCGGTCTCGATAAAGTCACTCAAGCCAAGGCTGTCAGCCAAGTTCTTGAGCTTTGATACCGAGACGTGTGCAGAGACCTTTTCGGCAGCATCCAAGAGAGCGCCACGCACTTCCTCGCGCGCAGCCTCAGCTTTTTGCATAACCTCAAGGCCCTTCCGAATGACTACACCTTGCTCAGCGAGCAGGCGGGTCAAAGCGAGGTCAACTCGCTCTTGCACATCCATGAAGGCGTAACCGTTGTTCCAGCGGTAAAGGAATGCTTCTACACACTCCTCGCTCGCTGAGCCAAGTTCGGTTCGCACCGTGTTGTTGTTTGTGTCGATTGCAAAGGATTCAAGCACTTTACCGTCAGAGCCAACGGCTCGCTCGGCATAGTGACGCTTGTGGTCATCGAAGCCCCAACGACGCATCTCGCCAAAAGTCAGCTCCGTGTTCTGTCGCATCAGGTTCTTCAAAAGGAATTGCTCCTTCGCGTCAAACCAAGTATCCGACTGAAATCGGGTCGTCTTCCAGAACTTTGAGTAGTTCGTCAAAATCTTCGTGTTCAGTTTCCAATGCTCTACAATCTCATCGTATTTCTTAATGGTATCTTTATCCATTTTCATACCTCTAGTGACTAGAGCTTAGCCAAGATTTGGTTATCCAAATCATCAATGGCTTCGCCTTGTCGTAGCCTCTCCATCATGTAATGGGAGAACCAGATTTGTGGGCTGGTGCTAGTAGGTGCACCAACTGCTCGTTGGTGTCTTATGCTAGCTTCACTCCACTCAAACATTCTATCTGTTTCTTCTTTAGAGAAAGAAACAGACTCTTGAGCAGGTTCCTCTACTTCTTCGGTCGGTTCTTCAGTTACTACTGTAGTTACCTCTTCAGGTTCCTCAGTTACTGTTACCGCTCTCCCCATGAAGGGAAGTTCAAAGTCAGGATTATCTAGAAGGTCTAGAAGTCCCATAGTAGAAGCGTCTGGCTCAAAAGCGAATGACTCTTGAGTTCGTTCGTTGAGTCGTAGTGAAACTACTAACTCTCCATTTTCTCTCAAAATTAGAGTAATATCTGTGTCCTCATCTAAGTCGGTAAACGCACCTCTAACAGCCCTCTTCTTTCTAAAGAAGAAGTCGTAGAGTGTTTTGTACTTCACACCTCCAATTGCGGAGGCTCGAATTGTTGGCGTTATTCGCCAACGAGTACCGACGGTAGTGGGAGTGTCTGAAAAGACATTCCACCTTCCTTCGTGAGAGGCCATTGAGAATACGCGGTTGTTTGTTTTAGCCACGCTATTTAGCATTCTTCTGAACGCCTTAATAGTCATCGTGACTTCCATTGCAGGAACTGGTAAGTTCTTGGGGACCACTCTCAGTGGTTCAAGCTCTTGCCTCTCTTGAATGGTCCAAACCCTACAGCTTCCAATTTGGATAAGAAGCCCTGCAGGACCATACCAAAAGTAAGTTCCATTCGCTATATTTCCCGGCCCGAAGCGGGTCAGGTTCATTCGAACGTCACTGTACCTTTGTGGGCCCCCAGGAGTGTCTTGCGTGACTTGTAGCTCATAAGCTACACTTGCACCAACTACGTTGACGCAAACAGTCACCTCTCCCTTTCCCATCTGAATCCAAGCACTTGGTGAAATTTCACTAAGCGCTGGTCGTTCATCTAGGATTTGGTTTAGCATGCGGTGAAGTCGATTCCCACTAGGGGTGACTCCATCGTCGTATAATCGTATTCTACTCAGTCTCAGGTTGTCAATAGTAGCCTGATTCATTCTAGTTGACCTCCTTCAGTCATTAAGTTGTTCTTCAAGTTCCTCAACGGCGCTGATTGCATCGTCGGGTGTTACTTCAAGAACGAACTTCTGAAATTGCTCCATAATACTTCGCATCTCTCTGAGTTCGCTAAGAATCTCAGCAAGTGCTTCGCCTACGTCCGGCCTTTCAGCCGGGACAAGCTTTTTGGGTTTCATTCAGATACCTCCGTAGTCAGTCAAACGGGTTTGGCCTGGGTTAGCTGCCACAACCAACTGAAGAGCCTTTTCGCTTGCCTCTTCGTATGTTTCGTGTAGCGACTCTTGGGGGTCATTGGTGTTATCATTTACCTCCAATCGCCAGGTCAGTTTATACTTCCCGTCTTTTTCTTCTCTGATGGTTACGTTAATCATCATCTGGTGGACGCAGTTAGACTTCTGCATGGAAACAATGTCATTTTCATTTAGTGCCCTTGAAGAGTTCAGTTAGACTTCTGACTGCACCAGCCGCCGAACCTCCGGCAGCGAGGCAGTGAAACGTCATTTTGTTTACTCTTCTAGTATCACATACAGTTGCAGGCATCGCCGCAGTTAGGCACACCGTTTTCGATGTACCCTTCCAAGTCGGCAAGGTCTGTAGCGTTGTAAGCGATTGGATTCTCAGGACAGCGCCTTACGAATCCCATCGGGTCAATATCCAGCATTCGGTGACCTGGGCAGTCGTTGACTCCCATCAGGTTTCCAAAAGCAACATCACCAATGTGCTTGTCCCCATCGCCACCGATAGGGATTCGCTCCATCAGGAGTTGATAGTTCTTCATGAACTCACCCACATCACCGTAAAGGCTCAAGGGCTTGTAAATGAGATGCTGAACAGTGAACTTAGCGCCTACATCGTCGCCTGCTTCCAAGATGGAGTTGACCATGTCAACTGCGTCATCATGGTTTTCAGGCTTCATCAGCTCCTTGTCCCACAGTATGTTGAAATTGTAGTGAATGTGGTCAAAGTTCTCAGCAAGCACAACAGTATCATCATAGTCAAGTCTGTTAGAGTCTAGACTAGTAGATAGTGTATCAATGTGTCTTGCAAGTTCCTCCATCACACCCTCAGGTGTGCTGAATTCGGTCCACGTCACGTTAACTGATTGGAACCCAGCGTTCTTGGCTAGTCTAGCCAAGGCAGCAGCGTGTTCTGCAGCGCCAGGAAACGGATTGAGCGTCATAGCGAGCTCATCGTATCCGTGCTTCACACCGAGGTGCATAGCTTGCTCCCAGTAGGAGTCATCCTTTGTTGCTTCACGCATTTCTTTGGTTACATCAGTTGTCAAATAGCACCCTTCGCATTTCAACTTGCAGTTGAAGCTGGGTGCGATGCTCAGAATTTTTGGTTCTTCGTTCATCTGGTGAGATGACCATTATAGCCCACCTAAGCGCATGCGCGGGGTGACCTACTGTTTGTGGGTCGCCAATACGCATATGCGTCACATTCGACGGATTTGAATCTTCTAAAGTCAGATTTTATTCCCGACGGTAGTTTTTAGCTTCGGTTTTTGGCCGAATTTCGCAGCTTCACTTGTGTACATTAAGAACACAAGTGTCACGCGTGCCACTTTCCACTGCTAACTTAAGCAGCATTCCCGTCACCTATCGTTGCTCTACGCTGCTTAGGTAAGCAGTACGTCATAGTTTCCTCGGTATATTGGTATCTCTGGTGGATGGAGTTAGACTTCTCCGGTGTGCTGTTTTTATGCGGTTACCGCACAGGTACATGTAGCTAACCAGGGGACAGACCCCCGCCGCAATACCGTCATTTTATTTTCCTAGTAAGAAAGCATCTCAGTTAGCCTTGCGGCGACCAGCCTTGAATTTCTTCAAGACAACACCACTTGCTCGCAGCATCGAAGCGCGGGAGGACACAGAGCTTCGACTGATGCCGAGCTTCTGTGAAACCTCTGCGGTTCCGGTGCTACTTTCCCACGCACGGATGAAGTCAGCGCTGCTAGCGGTGTGCTTCTTGGTGCGAT
>Ga0222718_10001966_pt1 | contig 18973 bp, 12 predicted proteins | sample C33_27DmetaG_FD_165045 | JGI IMG/M metagenome (GOLD analysis project Ga0222718, IMG submission 165045) | Estuarine water microbial communities from San Francisco Bay, California, United States - C33_27D | ecosystem: Environmental > Aquatic > Marine > Unclassified | place: USA: California... | reverse complement strand
ACTAAATATTGTAATATGTTTATTATTTTTGCCTTTTGGTCTTAGATATTCATTTAATATAGACACAATTGAATTTTCTTTATTACTCTCTTCCAACAAGTCATAGTTTTTTGGAAGTTTTTCACAATCTTCTATTGATTGAACAAGACCATTTCCACCATAACTTTCTATTATTCTTTTCTGAAAAGGGTGTAATATTATTTCTGGAGAACCTATTATTTCGCTATCTTTCCACAATACACTATAAAATAATGCTTCATCCTTTTCTGAATTATTTTTATTATAATATATTTTTATATGATCGTTCGCATCTGTTCTAGCGATTGCTAACATACCCATAACATCAGGAAAGTCTTCTATAAAATAATCAGTAAGACAAGGGTCATACGATTTAAGTTTTATGTCTATTTCTTTACAAGGTTTAAATATGTTTTCATAATAACTATTATGTTTATCTCCTCTATTCGCTTTAGATGGATAAGTTAAGTTTAGTAATTGTATATCTTTTGTAAGATAAAACATTTTATTTGTCATTTCATCGGTTGTCGCATCTATACCATCAGAATAAAATGGATAAAAGTAAAAAAATACATTATGGTATTTATGTGTTGCGTAATTATTTTTGTTGTCTTTTTGCGGTATTCCGCAATAATCGCTATTGATATCTTTACTTTTACGAAATAATATAGTTCCTTTTGGTATTGTTATTATAGATAGATTCATATCTCCATCATACCCATCTGGATATTCAATACTGTTAATTAAATCGTAATTATTTTTTATTAATTTTTCTTCATTAGAAAATAACTCTTCACCAGTTTTCGCACCTTTTTCTAATAATTTATTTTTTATTTCTTCATAATCTTTTTTATAATCGGAATCTAGGAATGAATTTATTTTATTATGCTTTATTACAGATTGAACCGCATCTAAAACTGTTTTTGGATATGCATATTTTTGATCATTTATACTATAATTAATATCTAATTCTTTTAAATCTAATATATAATCAATAACATCCATTCTAAAATCTTCAAACTTGTAAATCACATACATTAATGGTGTTTGTGTTTCATTAAGATTATTATAAAAACTAGTATCAACATTTATATTCATACCATTTTCTATTAATAATTTAAAAATACTAAACCCACCATGAGGCCAATAATACTCATTTAATGCTACATTAATAATTAAGTTACCCTTTTCATCTGGTTTATTTATGTCACCACCTTTTTCTAATAATAATTTTATAAGTTTATCATTTCTCTTTTCAATTGCATATCTAAAGGAATTGTAATTGTTATCTTGTTGAGTTAAATCCACACCATATTCTAATAATAATTCAATTATCTTATTGTCTTCCATTCCAATTGCTTTATCCAACGCATTTTGATCTAAGATTAGAACCGGATTTTTTTTAAATGAAGGCGACAGTAAATTCTGACTAGAATACTTTGTATTAGGATTTGCACCGTTTTTTAATAACAACTTAACTATTTTATAATTTCCTTTTTCAATTGCGTAGATTAGGGCAGTTTTCTTGAATAAAACATCAGGTATCTCTAAATCAGCACTATTTTGTATCATTCGTTTAATAAAATTTATATCTTCTTCGTCATTGATTGCTTCCATTAAAAAAGTTGTACCTGTATATTTACTTATTTCATTTGGATTCTCTAAGTATTCGTTATGATCTGTATCATAATCATCTGTGTCATAATCATCTGTGTCATAATCATCTGTGTCATTATCATTTGTGTTATTATGATCTGTTTTCTTAGAGAAAGAAGCATACCATTCGGCTTTTGTCATTTTCGTTGGATCGTTCATTCCACCATTTTTCTTATTGGAATGAGGTTTTCTTAAATGTGTTTTCATTACTATATAAGTATATTTAATTATATACCTTCGGGCATTTAAGTTCGCACAAAAATACGAATTAAATTATTCAAAGTTTACTTGTATATCTATTTTTATCTTTTTGTATAATGTTCTTTACCTCGATTTTGATTATCACTGGAAACATAAACATCATCTTGTTTCAGGTGTAGAAAGGTCAATGGAAAGATCTGGTCGTTCAGGTGTAGAAGGAAGGACAATGGAAAGATCTGTATCTTGTTTTGGTATATTCGGTTGTTTTAGCGGTTTATTCCAATAATTAGGTTGATGATGAAACTTATCTCTATAAGCTTTAAACATTTTTTTGCTTATAGATCTCGGTATGATACGCGGGAATCCACCTTTTCTTGTTTGTTTATGTAATTTTTTACATTTTCCTTTTTTTCCTCCCAAAAATTCTCCAACATATCCAACACCAGGTCCTTGTCCTGGTTTCAAACTCAATACTTTTCTTGTTGGGACAGACATATTAGACATATTTAATTTTCTTGTATTGGATACCACATATTTATGAAGATTATCCAAGTTCTGTTTATCTTGAATACGTTGTTTTGAACGTTCAACACTTGGTTCTTCATGTGTATATCCACTATTATTAAGCATATCTCGCATCCTGGTCACATTTGATACGTTCCAATTACCTATAGGTTGGTTAAAGACAATAGCTCCGTTAAACATATCCGTCATATTGGTTACCTTCGATACGTCCCAATCGCCTATAGGTTGATTAAAAGATTTTGCTACCCAGAACATAGCATCCATATTGGTCACATTTGAAACGTTCCAATTGCCGATTGGTTGATTAAACGCTTCTGCTTTATAAAACATCAATTCCATATTGATTACACTCGAAACATTCCAATCGCCTATCCGTTGATTAAAGGTTATTGCATTCATAAACATACCGTCCATATTTTTCACTTTCGATACGTCCCAACCACCTATAGGTTGATTAAAGGCTTTAGCTGCGTTAAACATATCTCGCATATTAGTCACATTTGATACTTTCCAATTGCCTATCGGTTGATTAAAGGCTTTAGCTTCGTTAAACATACCTTCCATATTTTTCACATTAGACACGTCCCATCTACTAATATCTTCATTAAAATCATTTAACTCGTAAAATAAATCACTCATATCCGTGATATTTGAAGTATCCCAACCTGATATATTTCCTAAACCGTTTATATCACCATCGACCCATCGCATTACTGCATTCTTTAATTCTTCTTTTGTTTTTGGAGTAAATGTAAGAGTAAATGTAAATATTGTTCCTCCCTTTTGCTTCTTGGCACGTGTTTTTTTTCCATTTTTCTTTGGTCTTTTATTATTCTTGTGTGTCTTCATTATTATATAATTATATTTAATTACATAATATTATATTACTTTTTATTCTTCTTACATTTAAAGTCAGCATCTCTCGCATATCCCTGTTTGCACTTATTTACACAACGATTTGTTTTTGGGTTTAATTCTTTATCTTCATCGCATTCCTTTTTCTTTTGTGTTTTGTTTTTATTAGATTTATACACAATTTCAACTGGGTCGCTTTCTTTACTTACAAAATTTACTATTTCCTTTTTATTTTTTTGGGTTTTGTTTTTCTTGCATTTGAAATCCTTATCTCTTGCGTAATCTTCTTTACATTTATTAATACAGCGTTTTGTTTTTGGGTTAGGTTCCTTACCGGGAGGACATATAACTATTAATTCTTCTATGAACTTTTTATCACTCTTGGGTAATTCTTCCATTATCTTTTCTTGTTCTTGTTTTTTGGTTCCTTCTACCAAAAAGTGATTTTCAAATCTCATATTATATTTATCTAATAATCCATTACTTTTTAAAATAAATTCGTATTTATCTACTACTTCACTTGGAGATGGACGTTCAAATACATCAAAAGTCATCATACTTAAAAATAACAATCTTAAATCATTAAATAATTTATCATCAATTAATTTTTTAGTTGCTTTTAATATTGAAAACAAACTAAAACCGATTGAGTAATTATCAAATGTTTCAAAAGATTTATCTATAAATTTTTTATAATCTTCATCGCTATTTGTTAAATTCTTATATGTTTTTACAAATGCTGTTACCATTCTTATTGTACTATCGGATTGATCTTCATTAACATCACTTAAATAATCTCGTAGTACGCTATAACCAATCAAAAATTTTTTCCACGCTTCACGAATAATAATCGATTTTTCTTTGCCTTTTCTTGAAGTTAATTTTTTATAGTCAACATAATTATAAAATAATATATCTGGAGGAAAAGACCAATGTTCTCCAAATGGATAACGAGAACCTTCCGCGTTTTTTAACATATCTTTTGTATTCGTCATTAATCCAAAATCAATAAAATTTACACGTCCTGTTTTTGTATTATATACTATATTTTGTTGCTTTAAATCGTGGTGAACTATACCATTATCCATTAATACTTTGGAACCATATATTAAACGAGACATATCTAACCAAAAATTTTCTAATCTAATTCGATTAGCGTTAGTAAATTTTAATTTTTTGAATTTATCTTCTATTTGAGATAAATTATCACCACCATTTTTCAATAATAACAATTTATAGTCGGCGCTTATCAAAATACTACTAAAACGTTTACATTTATCAATTGCTGTTTGATTCTCTTTATTAGTATCTGGAAAACAAGAATCCGGTTTTCCTAAATGAAAATCTTCTTTTTTATCTGCTTGTTGAATTAACTTAAATTCTTTTAATTCATCATTCGCGTTCTTTTTTGTTAATATTTTTGAAACTTTGGTTGGGTCTGGATTGTATGGTTTATTTTTACATTTCAAAGGAGGGTTATGGACGCATCCATAAGACCCTTCACCTACTTTTTTAGGGTTTGACATTATATTATATATATAGATTTGTATTATGTTCGAGACAGAAAGTCCATGTTATTAACTAATTCCATTTTTCGCATAGATTGTTCAAATGAATTTTCTTTTTCAAGGTTAGCAAATAAATAATCAGTATTAGGACTTTCTTCATTTTTCTTAATTTGTTTGTAGATAGTATTAATTTTAGATGTAATACTTTGAACGATAGGTTTATTTGTAATCATTTCAATATTTGTAGGTATAGTTTCAGTTAATAATGAAATTGCAAAATATAATAAATATCGTCTTTTTTTACTAGATGCAGTAGTATATTTAATACAAAAAATAGTAAATAGAGAACCAAGTAATTTAAAACAATATTCTCCTTTTTTTTCTGCATAATAAAACATAGCTTCCCATAATATCCATATAACATCATTTTTAAATTTAGCTTCAACAGGATAATTACGTGATTCACAACAACAAGGATTTTTCTTTTTTTTACATATAGCTTGAAATTCAATAATCCATTCAACCCAGTAACAAGCATTAACCATATTCAGTTTATCGCTGGATATATTGTATGCAAATTCGTTTGTTGCAATAAATAATTCTTTTGGGTCATCTTTTTTAAAAATATTAGCTATATATGTCATATCTGGTGCAATTAGGTTATCAGCCATTTGAGTAATATCAAATTCTTCTTCTTTATCAATTTTAATATGTTCAAAACTACTTTTTCTATTAGAGTTTGCTAATATTGCAATTATCTCTGCAAAAAGAGAACGTATAACAGGATGATTCCTCAATTGTAATTCATTTAAAAATTTACCTTGACTCATTATATTTTTAAATACTTCATAGCGTTTTTCAATGTAGTATAGTATTTTTGGATTGCCTAAATGAATATATTTACCTATATAATGTATAATAATTTCCCATATATCCATAAATTGTCCGGCACATACAAGTTCAGCACACCAATAACACGCAGGTTCAATTCGTTTTTTTAATAAATTATCTATTAATTGTTTTTTAACTTCTGTTTTTTTAAATTTTGAGAATGTAACACCTTTAAATTGTGTAGGTGCTCGTATATCATTTATTTCACTATTATCACCAGGTTTAGGTGTTTCTAAATCATCCATTTTTATATTATTTTATATAGGTAAAATAATATAGATATATAAACTAACCTTTTGTTATGACACAACCTAGAATACGTATATTTTCAGATTTTTGTAATAGTACTCATGCTAAAAACGCAATAGATGAAATTGCTTATTACAAGAAACCATTACATTCACTTCCAGTATTTATTACAGATGATGATGATTATACACACGTTATTATATGGAATACAGCTATGCCTAACATACGTAAAGGAATACCAAAGGAAAATGTAATTGGTTTAGCATATGAACCATATGTGTATTTAAAATTAACACAAAAGTTTATTGATTATGCTTGTAAACACATAAGTAAATATTATATAGGTGATACAACAATTAACGGAACAATAAAACTACCTCTACCATTTATAGAAGGTAATAATTACTTAACATATAATGCAAAATTATTAACATTAAAGCCAAAAACAAAAATTATGTCATTAATGATTAGTCAAAAATTACATCAGCCAGGTCATAAATATCGTCATATGTTAGCTAATGCAATTTTAAAAACAGATTTACCTGTAGATATTTATGGTAGAGGTTGTCAATTAAATTATTATAATAAACAAGATCCAAGAATTAAAGGAGGATTTGAAAAATACGAAATGTATGATGGTTATCAGTTTCATATCTGTATTGAAAATATTCAAAGTAATCATTATTTTAGTGAAAAAATTATAAATCCATTGCTTACAAATACGACACCTGTATATCTAGGTTGTCACAATATTGATAGTTACTTTCCTAATAATGTTATACAATTAACTGGTAAAGTAGATAATGATATACAAATAATAACTAATATTATTAGTAATCCAGAGAAATATAAGAAAAATATAGATACTGAAAATATTGATAAAAAAGTTTCATTAAAACATAATATACATTTATTATTCGAAAATATTTAATAATCCCATTTTAATTGCCTATCTTGTTTTCTATTTTTATCCATAGTTTTTTCAGGCTTTTTTGATTTATAACGGTAAAAAATACAACCTAACATTATTTATATTATTACAAGATAAAAATAATGTTACTAATTAGTAATAAAATTCAAGGGTTTCAATTAAAAAGTGGTTTTATTGGTTATACTTAAAATATATTCCCCGGGTATGTCCTTTTCCCTTATTTAATACCCTTCTAATATGTGGATTCCTTATACCATTAAATAAGTCATCTTGTGCATCTCCAACATAGTTCCATTGACCTAATTTATTTTTATATTCGCTATCACTATATCCTGAAAATGTAGGTATTGTAAATCTTTTTCTATTGTTTTCTTGATTAGCCTTAGTCATTTTTGCTTTTAACTCAGGGTTATTTTGTATTTGCTTTTTTTTTAGTATTGAAAATTTGACTCGTTCATCAGGGTTCTTATCATAATATTCTTTTTTTTTATTTTTAAGTAAAGGATTATCTATATATTGCTGTTTTTTTCGTTCAGATTGTTCGTTTCGTTTCGTTTCATCACTCCATTGTTGAATTGCTTTATTAGATAAATGTTCTCTTTGATTAGGATTATCAACATAAAATTTAATCATATCTTCTGATTTTTGTAATTTATTTTCATCATTACTCCAATATTCTGTTTGTCTAATGGATATTGCTTGTCCTCTTTCTGGGTGTTCTTTAAAACCATTAATCATATCTTTTGATTTTTGTAATCTATTTTCATCATTACTCCAATATTCTGTTTGTCTAATGGATATTGCTTGTCCTCTTTCTGGGTGTTCGTTATAATATTCTTTTACTCCATTCGAAATAGATATTTTCTGTTCATCATTAAATTTAAACCCATTTGTAGCTTCACCACCAATAGTCATATTATATCCTTTATCATTATTAGTTCCATCATCATTCTTATAATAAGAATTATAATATTTTATATAATATATTTCCAAATCATTCAATTCTTTTTTAGAATATGCTACTGCTATAATCTTACTTGTAAATTTATCAATACCATATTTTCTGATTGCGTTATGAAATATACACGTTGAACCTCTGTTAGCAGATTCACAATGTCTTCGTGTTCTATAATCTATTGAATGTATAGTTTGTCCAACATAAATACCACCTGATGGTGATTCATGTAAATATATTATACCATAAACTTCATCTAAGTTATCTATATTTTCGTTTACTGTATCAATTGATATATAATCACTCATTATATATTATATATTATATATTATATAATAGTATTGTTTTTATGTATTTATAATTTATTTATTAGCATAAATGGTAATATATAGTATAAAATACGACACGTGTTTGCCGTATCAATGACAGATTAGTGGCCGGAATAATGTTATCATTACTCATTATTAGTATCTTCAAATTTGCCCCCTTTTGATAAATAAAAAAGGATACTAAAATATATGATACCAGATATTCACAATTTGATTAAAAAATATGATTAATATAATTATATTTTTGATAAGCAATATAATAAAAGATAAAATATAAATTATTACAATGTGGTGTGTCATTAAACAATGATATAAATAACCATTTAAGGTCTATTCAGTAATAATGCGAGGAACAATATTAATAGTTTGAAGTTCTTGAGACATAAGTTTGTATGCATATGGAATATCAACTTTAGCGAAATCACTTCTGTTATCACAAGTTTTACAGAAATGTATAGAGTATTCACCATTAGTGTGTAATTTGCTTTTATTACCGTCATTATATGCTGCAATCATTCCACATTTTTTACAAACATGAACGTTATATTTATCTGATACATCATACATTCTTTCTTTACAAAACTTAGTCATACCGTGAGCTATCATAACATCACGTTCCATTTCTCCTATACGGAAACCACCATCTCTACTTCTACCTTCAGCAGGTTGTCTAGTAAGATTAACCATAGGTCCAATAGATCTGCTATGTTGTTTATCACTAACCATATGTTTTAATCTTTGGTAAAATACAGGACCAATAAATATATTAGTTTCTAATTGTTCGCCAGTTAAACCATTATACATAAGTTCATTGCCATATCCTTCATAACCAAGTTTTAACAATTCTTCTGATATAGTTTTAATATCTAGATTTCCAAAACTAGTTCCATCACCAAACATTCCCAATTCAAGTAATACCTTACCAAGAAGAGTTTCTTTAAGTTGTCCTATTGTCATTCTAGATGGAATAGCGTGAGGATTAATAATAATATCAGGTCTTAGTCCGGACTTAGTAAATGGCATGTCACATTCTTCGATAATATTACCAGCGGTACCTTTTTGTCCGTGACGACTTGAAAATTTATCACCAAAAGTAGGTTTTCTTAATACTCTCATTCTAACTTTTGCAAAATTATAACCGTCACCATTTCTTCCTGTAAAATTTTTATCAATATAAGAATCTTCAGTAGTTCTAAACGTTTTACTTTGATCTTCATATTTAATAGTTTTAGTAGGATCGTTTCTGTTTTCTTTAATAGGAACAATTTTTGCAATAATAACATCTCTATTTTCAACACGTTCATTAACAGGTATAAATCCATCAGAATTTAGTTTATCATAATTACCAAATTTAATACCTTTAGTTTTACTAGGATCAGGCTTACACCTAATAATTTCATCACGAATAATATTTTTATCTTCATCTTTTTCAGTATGATAAATAGTAGCTAAGAATAATCCTCTGTCAATAGATGCCCTGTTAATCAATACACTATCTTCTTGATTATAACCAGTATGTGTCATAATAGCAACGTGTATTTGTGTTCCTGATGGAATTTGATTAAGATGTAAGAAATTCATAATTCTTGTATCAACAAGTGGTCTAGTAGGGTAATTAAGAACATATGCAGTTTTATCCATACGTTGGTCGTAATTAGTAGCATACACTCCCATCGCTTGTTTTCCCATAGCACATTGATATGTATTTCTAGGAGCTTGATTATGGTCGGGAAAAGGAACACAAGATGCTAATACACCAAATATAGTGCTAGGATGTATTTCACAATGGGTAAATCTAAAATTGGCGTTTTGGTTTTGTAGATAACCTTCTTTAGATTTCATTGCAATCATTGTAAAGTTTTGCTCTTCAGGATCAATATATTCAATAACAGATTCATCAATATTACAATTAGTTAGCAAATCATTCCAGCAAATTTTATGTTCTACTAATGATTTAATAATATCTGTTGTAATAATAGCTTTATTATTTTTAACACGTAATACTGGTCTAGTTAAACGACCACCATCATTACAAATTCTAATTTCAAGTAAATTATAATCAAATATAATAGATGTGTAAATATTAATAATACCTGTATTTTTTTTATTTTTTAAGTCATTATATAGGTCATTAGGATTTTCAGTAATACCTTGCCAAGCACCATTAACAAATACTTTAATTTTATTATACAATTCAATAGGGTTTTTAATATCTTCAAATGGAAGTAGATAAGGTTTAATATATTCATATAATGCTGAACTATTGGTGGGAATAGTAATATGTGCCATATAACTAATATTTTTCACAACCCCAATAGATTGTCCTTCTGGAGTTTCAGCAGGACATAAAAACCCCCAAGTAGTATTATGTAATTTTCTAGGAGCAATAAGCTCACCACTTTTTTCAAGAGGTGTATTAATTCTACGTAAATGACTTAAACTAGAAACATATGTAAGACGGTTAAGAACTTGTGCAACACCAACTTTACTACTATTTGATTGTTTAATACTAAAATCGCCAGTAGATAATGCTCTATTAATACCATTTTCAATTGTAGTTGATTTCATAATTTTATAAATATTGGTCATGTTAATAATATTAGCATAATCTTCAGTAGAACGCCAAGAACCAGTATTAATTTCTCTAACAATTTGTTTTTGCATTTCCTTAACCAGTTTATTAAAGTAATTTCTAAATAAATTATTGAGTAGTGATCCAGTAAGTTCAATACGTTTATTAATATATGAATCACGGTCATCTGTAGGTTTCCAACCTAGACTAGTAGAAATTAATTTACAAGCCATATAACCAAGAAGAAATACTTTTTGAAGTTTTGTCTTACAGTGTGGAAATAAATCATTTTCTAAAACATCTAATGTAAATTCACGTTTCTTTTGAGCTCCAGTTTCTTTATCCATATTAATAGGTGTATATGATGCATATGTAGTAATATGTTGTATAGCATCTTCTTGTGTCATATAATTATTAGAATCAATAATCGATGCTTGTAATTGTTGCAAAATAGTTTGATTCTCTTCAGCATCAATGTTTAATAGAATATGTTTGCAAATTTCTTTATCTGTAATAATGCCAAGAGATCTAAATAGACAGAATAATTCAATAGGCTGTTTAATACGTGGAATATTAACATAAATACCGTGTCCAAAACCATTATTTTTAGAGGCAATCATCATCTCAACCTGTTTTGGAGATATACACTTAAAATCGGGAACTGATTTAATTTCAGCAACCCAATTCCATTTAGTTGTATTTTTTCCATCAAAACAATATATACGGTTTTCGGCAGCACGTTCTTGACCTAGAACAGTCTTTTCAGATCCTTTGATAATAAAGTATCCACCACAATCCATTTTACATTCACCTGTTAATTGAGAATTAGTAAAGTTATTATTTTGGTTAAGAACACAAATAGATGATTTTAACATAATCGGCATTTTACCGATATTAATTTTTGGTAATTTACGGTTAATAATTTTTGTAGTATCCATGTTTTCAGTATTACGAATAACATAATCAATATCAATATCAACTGTCATTGTAGATGCATATGTGAAATTACGTATTTTAGCTTCTTGTGGTAACATAATTTTTGTAGCTCCATTATTTTCATGAATTTGTGGAGGATATAATTTAAAATTACCAAATTTGATATAACATTCTAACATATATTGGTTTTTTTCTGCAATAAAATCATTTTCGGAGTGTATTTTAACTGGATTAAACATATCGATTGTTCTTTGAATTTGATAATTTACAAAATTATTATATGATTCGATTTGATGTCTAACTAAACGGTCCAAATGCTTTCCTTCAAAATAAGATTCTATAATTTGATATGGTTCTTCAATATATTTACCAAGATGTTGCAATATTTCTTTTTCATTATTAGAACATTTATCTTTAATATTATGAATATGGGTTTCAATTTCTTTTTCAGTAGCAATAATATGTTTAATAGTTTTTGTTTCTTCATTTTCAATTGGTTTATTTATTTTTAACTTACGTGGTTTCTTAACCTTAGCTGGTTGAGGGACGCATTCTGCTTTCATTTCATATGACATTGTATATAACTTTGTATTATTTTCAAAATAAATAATAAAATCAATTTTTTATAAATTATTTTATAAATTAAGATAAAAACAAAGTCTAATATATGCTCTATATAGATGGATAAATCAAAACGGTTTATAAATTATTTAGATAATTATGCAGATAAAAAAGACATATCATTTTTAGGATTTAGTTCTTTAATAACATCAATTAATAATGATTTTCTTAATAAAGACCCAAGATATTTAATTAATCAAAAATATGGTAAAATAAAATTAGATGAAAAAATAGTAAAACAACAAGAAAACAAAGATTATATTATTAAATCTAAAAAAGTTACGATAACTAATGAAATTAATACAATTAGTGATTTAATCGAAATTATAAATACTTATGAATATCAACAAGATACAGATTATAATATTGACTTAAAATCGCTTCATAATGTTAAAAAAGAGTTAGTTTTATTAAATAGTATGATAGGAATGCACCAAATAAAGGAATCTATATTAGAACAAATGTTATATTTTATTCAAAAATTGGATGTTGATAAAAATGGAGATAGTGATTTCAAACATACTGTTATTTATGGACCTCCAGGAACTGGTAAGACTGAAATTGCCAAATTAATAGGTATAATGTATTCAAAGTTAGGTATTTTGAAGAATAATGTTTTTAAAAAAGTCACACGTAGCGATTTGATCGCAGGATATTTGGGACAAACTGCAATAAAAACAAGTAAAATTATAAATGAATGTATAGGTGGTGTATTATTTATAGATGAGGCTTATTCATTAGCTTCAAATGAAAACAATGATAGTTTTTCAAAAGAATGCTTAGATACTTTATGTGAAAAATTAAGTGATCATAAAAATGAATTAATGGTCATTATAGCTGGTTATGAAGATGAATTAAAAAATACGTTTTTCAAAGTGAATAAAGGTTTGGAGTCACGGTTTATTTGGAAATTTCAAATGGATAAATATAATTCAAATGAATTGACTAATATATTTATTAAAAAGGTAAATGATATCGGTTGGTTACTAGAAATAGATAATCAAAATAGATTATTAAAATGGTTTGAAAAACAGCATACTAATTTTAAAAATTATGGACGTGATATGGAACAATTATTAACATATATAAAAATCTGTCACGGAAAAAGAATATATGGAAAAAATAATTTGTTGCGAAAAAAAATAACGATGGATGATATTAATAATGCATATGATGTATTTAAGAAAAATAGAGATAAACAAGAAATACCGAATAATTTAATGGGTATTTATGTGTAATATAATTCATAAAATAAAATAACATATATTTATATACATAATGCTTGATCTAATTAGAGATGCAGTTGAAACTATGGTTTTTTCACAAAATGTAGTAGTAGATGAAGAAGGAAACGAACAAGTGGAGGGATTCTTTGTTGGTACAGGAAATGAAATGCTAACAATTGTTTTAATGATTTTTGTTATTTTATTAATTGTATTCATTTTAGGCAAATACTTATGGAATAACTACTTAGTAGAAGCTGTTCCTGGTATTAAACCTTTAAAAAGTGTAACACAATTTGTAGCTATTTGGTTTGTAACACAAACATTGTTTACTAAGTAAATAATTTGAATTTAGGAAAATAATAAGTTTTACTTATGATTTTCTTTTCGTAAGATGTAGATATATTATAACCATCAATATAAATGAGTGATAAAAAAGTATTTGCAATAGATCCTAATTTATTTAATTTTTCAAATAATAGTAAAACAAGGAAAAAACAAGAAAAGAAAATACCAGATTCTAAAATAAAAATGAAAGTCGCACAACCAAAGAAACAAGATACACTAAAAAAACGTTCTATATTGAATATGATAAGAAAACATCAAGAAAATGATTATAAGAATAAGTTTGATCCAGCTAATAATAAATTACAAAGTAAAGAAGTTATGAACTTTAATAAAGATTTTGATAGTGCAAAGGATTTCTTTAAAAAATTGGAAGAAAATGTTACTAAAAAACAAGCAACAAATAATCATACATTGAAACAGTATCCTATCATTAACAATACTAATAATCAACTTGCAAATAATATTGTAAGTAATTCATTATCTCAAGATTTACAAGATGTTTCTACTTCTTTAAAACCTATAGTTAATTCTATTCCAACTACAATTAATAATAATATATTACCTACTCCACGTTATGGTTGCTTAAAAAATGGTAATTTACCTACATATAGATCTTTTATGAACCAAACACGTAAAAATTTACCTAATATTGGTGGGTCTTCTATTGAAAATAAAAATACAAATATAAATCCAAATATATCAAATATGTTACAAAGTGAAAAAATAAAATCGAAAATTGAAACTATTAATCAAAATCAACAACGTAAAGGTAAGGCCAAGAGAAAAAAAATTATACGAAGAACTTATAAAATTGGTAGATCAAAAACTAAACCAAAAGTTTCTGTATTAGTTTCAAATAAAACAATAAGAAATAATATTTCTACGAAAGCTCAATTAATTAAACAAACTCCTATTCATGAAATACGTAAATATTTGATAAAACAAGGATTTATTAAAGTTGGCTCCACTACACCTAATGATGTTTTACGTAAAATGTACGAAAGTGCTATGTTAATTTGTGGCGAAATTCAAAATCATAACCCAGATAATTTATTATATAATTTTATGAATGATACAGATAAGTAGATTATATGTATTTATATTCATTTAATAACCACGTTATAAACATAGATCCTACTATTATAAACGCATAAGCTATTCCTCGTAAATATCTATTAATAGTGCTAGCAAATAATTTATTTTTTTCACTTTCTTCATATATCCGCATTTCTTCATTTATTTTTGTCATATTAATGCAAACTGGATAACTTTTCGATGGTTTTATTTTATATTTAGTACTGCTAAATGGTGTATGGTTTGGTATACTAGGATCACAAAAATAACCATAACCGTTATCATCGTAAGGTATTTCTCTATATAATTTGCAATGAGGGTTCATTATTGATTTCATTAATTGATAATATATAGATATACCCATATATTATTTCAATTTTATACTTATTATAATAACATAGAAATAAAAAGATATTATTATAATACAATAACTATGGAAGATAAATCTATATATAATGAATATTTTAATTATACACAAGAATATAAAAAACAATACGGGGATAATGTAATTGTATTATTGCAGGTTGGAGCATTCTTTGAAATATATGGTATTAAAAATATTGATACTGGAAATATAGAAGGAAGTAAAATTGTAGAAATTTGTAGTATATGTGAATTGAATATGCCGGTAAAAGCACAAACATATAAAGGTGGAAATATAGCAATGGCTGGTTTTCGTGATTATTCATTAGATAAATATATTGTAAAATTAACTGAAAATGGTTATACTGTTCCAGTATTCGTCCAAGTAAAAAATGGAAAAAAAGTTAGTCGCATATTAGATAAAGTTTATTCAATAGGAACTTATATTTCTTGTGATACTGATAGTAATTTAAAAATATCTAATAATATAATGTCAATATGGTTTGAAACTTATAAATCAAGAACAAATACACAAGGAACATTAGTATATGGAGTTTCTGTTATCAATATTTTCACAGGAAAATCTTCGATATTTCAGTATGAAACAACATATTATATGAATGTTACTACCTTTGATGAATTAGAAAGATATATTTCTATGTATGCACCTAGCGAAATTATATTAATATCTCCGTTTGATGATTATATAGTTAATCAAATTATGCAATATTCTAGTATTCAAAGTGATATTACGCACGTAATTGATTCTAGAATTGATAATGAAAAACTTAAAAGATGTACCAGCCAAAAATATTTGAAAGAAATATTATCTTTCTTTTATAAAGAAGATACATATGATATTTGTAAAGAATTCCATGAGCATACATTAGCTACTCAATCTTTTTGTTATTTGTTAAATTTTATTCAAGAACACAATCCTAATTTAAATAAGAAAATATGTATTCCAGAATTTAATAATACATCAAATAGAGTAATATTACCTAATCATACATTAATTCAACTTAATATTATAAATGATTTGTCTGTTGATAGTAAAAAAATGGGTAAGTTATCTTCAATATTATCTTTTTTAAATAAATGTTGTTCTCCAATGGGTCGTCGTTTATTTCAATATACCTTAACTAATCCAACATTTAATGAAAAGTGGTTACAACAAGAATATGATATGATTGAGGAATTATTAAAACCAAATAATTATTATATGATTGAACCTATTCGTAAGGAATTACCTAAGTTACGGGATATTGATAAGATTTGTCGTCAATTAGTTCTCAAAAAGTTATATCCAAGTTCTATTTCACATTTATATAGTAGTTTGGATAACATACAACAAATTAATACTTGTTTATATGAAAATAAGGCTATTACTAAATATTTATGTAGTGATACTGAGGATAAAACCAATGATATTGATTTTAGTTCTCAACTTGATAAAAAAATAAAAGATATTATGGGATTTTTAAACGAACATTTTAAAATAGATAAGTGTATTTCCTGTAATTCAATGACAGTGTTTAATGAAAATATAATTCAACAATGTGTATCAAGTGAATTAGATTCGGTTGTTGAGAAATATGAATTAAATCAATCATCTTTTCACGAAATTTATGATACATTAAATAGAATAGGAAATTATAATTTTTTTAAAATACACGAAACAGAAAAATCAGGTGCAACAATACAGATTACTAATAATAGAGCAGAACAGATAAAATCTACTATTAAAGACAAAAATATAGAGGTTCAAATTGGCGATTCTAGTTTTAAACTAAGTGAAATAAAATTTGTAAAGGCATCTTCTAGTAATATGGAAATTAGCTTTCCATTATTAACTAAAGTTTGCAAATCTATTATTATTTATAAAAATACTTTGAATGAATTAATTACAACTACTTATTTACAAGTTTTAAATAAATTAGAAGATACTTTTTTTACTCAATTAGAAGAGATTTCTTCATATGTTGCAAGATTAGATGTATTACAATCAAAAGCCTATATTGCGAAAAAATATAATTATTGCAAACCTACCATAGATAGTGATCTAATTAAATCGGGATTTAAAGCTACAGATATGCGTCACTGTTTAATAGAACAAATACAGCAAGAAGAATTATATGTACCAAATGATGTTACTATTGGTATTGATAGTAATAATATAGATGGAATTCTATTATACGGCACTAATGCTGTTGGTAAAACATCACTTATTAGAGCAATTGGGGTGTCTATTATACTCGCACAAACTGGTATGTATGTTCCTTGTTCTCAATTTAATTATAAACCCTATACTGCTATATTTTCTAGAATATTAGGAAATGATAATATTTTTAAGGGGTTATCTACATTTGCAGTTGAAATGAGTGAGCTACGCGTTATTTTAAAAATGGCTGATCAAAATAGTTTAATTCTAGGAGATGAATTATGTTCTGGAACAGAAACTGAATCAGCATTAAGTATTTTTGTTGCTGGATTACTTGAATTAAATAAAAAAAAATCTTCTTATATCTTTGCTACTCATTTTCACGAAATTGTATCTTATGATGAAATTGAAGAATCAAAACAATTAACCAAGATGCATATGGAAGTATCATATGATAGAGAACTTGATTGTTTAGTTTATGATAGAAAACTAAAAGAAGGGTCTGGACCTAGAATTTATGGTCTAGAAGTTTGTAAATCACTTCATTTAGATGACACTTTCTTGGAGAAAGCATATGATATTCGTAATAAATATTATCCGGAAACAAGAGGTATTCTATCAAACAAACAAAGTGTTTATAATGCAAATAAATTAAGAGGTATGTGTGAAATGTGTAATAAGCATATTGGTGAAGAAGTTCATCATTTGCAGCATCAACAAGATGCAAATGAAGATGGATTTATAAATTCATTCCATAAAAATCATAAAGCAAATTTATTAACTGTTTGTGAAGAGTGTCATGATAAACTTCACGATAAAAATAATACTAAGAAAAAAACTGTAAAAAAAAAGACAACAAAGGGTATGAAATTAATTTAATTACTTGTTAAAATAGCTATTACTTGAACTTAATAATACACTTTCTGTGTAATTAGGGACATATGTTGATGCACCATATTTATATATTCCTGGTTCATAATATGTATAATTACTTTGGGTTGATGGGCGTAATATTGCTACTTTTTTTTTTAAAATAGGATCAAATACCCAGACTTTTCCAAATTCAATACCTTCGTCTTTTATTATTTTTTCAGGAGGGTCGTGATATTCAACATTGAAATCGTTTGCAGCTTTTGTAAAGTCGGTCTTTTCTGCTAATTCTGCTTCATTTTGTTCTCTTTTTTCTCGTTGTTCGTCAGTTTCTGCTGCTCTTGTCTCATAAAAACCACTATCAAAACCTTTATCTTTTGCATCTTGTATGGATGCCTCTTGTTGGATTTGTGATAAAGTTTTATTTCCTTCTTTTATACCTTCTTTTGTGCTACTATTAAATAATACAATTGCACTAAATACGATTAATAATAATATAATGTATTTCATTTATAATATTATCATATTTTTATTTTTTCATAGTTTTTCTTGCTTTTAATTTTTTAAATTATTTGTATATTTGTTTTTGGCTTCATTATAAATATTATTACGTATAAGTTGTTCTATATCGTGTTTTTCTTTTCGTTTTTTTGCGAATTTTTCATCAATTTCGTGCATATTCTTTAT